>Ga0126342_10001829_pt1 | contig 31442 bp, 29 predicted proteins | sample Cyp1metagenome_FD_92528 | JGI IMG/M metagenome (GOLD analysis project Ga0126342, IMG submission 92528) | Coral microbial communities from Lord Howe Island, Old Settlement Bay, Australia - Cyphastrea 1 metagenome | ecosystem: Host-associated > Invertebrates > Cnidaria > Coral ...
TATATATATATAAGTTGAAGTCCCCCACCAGGGACTTCATCCCAACTATATCCGATACTGAAGCTGGGTTTCTATGGGATATGCTGTTTCTTCGGGAAAGGTTTAAACATATATATGTATATACACACACATCTTTCCGTACACGTTCTCCATCACAGGCACGAGGTTCATCATGTCAATGATTTGGACGTTCCCAACGTATGCATTGTCGGCCTTGATGTTCTGAAGAGCGCGTACGTACAGCATCATTTTTACCACCTGTATAATTTGTTGTCAATGTTCACTATCCCTATGCACGTCAGAGTAGCTGTCCACCGGTATTGTACGCTTTATATAGAGCGTCTACATGGTCACTTTCAAAGGATTTGGAACCCCCACTATTCCAAGATTGCAAGTTCGACAGCGAATGCTCTAACCCATAGGATCCATGTATGCTATATATGGTAACATTTACCATCAATATACCCCAAATGTTAGCATATATATACCATACATGGATCCGTCATGGGTAATAATAAATGGTGCCGATCTACCAACTGATTCGCATTTCTTCCATAGCCAGTCACCCAAGGTACGCCAGCTCTGCAAACGGGTCCAGGACGACGCCAGTTTACTGCAATGAGAAATTTATTTTAGATAGTATATGTTAATATAGTTACTTGTAAATCTACTTCTATCTTGGGGGCCCCACCACCGTATTATAAGGTTTACTCAGTTTACTCCTATTTGGGATGATGTAAACAACCCCCAAATGGTTGGTAAATGGGTTTAATGGTATGGTTTTGTTGGTTTACCATTATGAAAAACTTGCAGCCACAGACTGGGCCAGGTCAAAATATTTATTTTTTCATTTTTTTATCATTTTGGTTATCATTGCATTCATCATTTTTTTGTCATTTATTTTATCATCTTCATTTTTTTATCATTTTTTTTAATCATTTGTTTAATCATTTTTTTATCATTTTTTATCATTTTTTTATCATTGTTTTAATCATTTTTCATCATTTTTTCTTCCAGTGGTGCAAAAATTTTCCAAGAAATGGAAAATTACAATTTTCCTCGAGTTTTTTTAATTTTTTTATATTTTTTTTCATTTTTTTTATTTTTTTCATCATATTTCATCATTTTTTATCATTTTGCATCAATTCCACCACTGGAAGCAAAAATGATAAAAAAATAATAAGAAAATGATAAAAAAAATGAAAAAAACTCGAGGAAAATTGCAATTTTTCATTTTTTGGAAAATTGCAATTTCCCTCGTTTTTTTTTCATGTTTTTTCATTGTTTTTTTCATTTTTCATCATTTTTTATCATTTTTCATCAATTCCACCACTGGAAGCAAAAATGATAAAAAAATGATCAAAAAATGATAAAAACATGAAAAAAACTCGAGGAAAATTGTAATTTTCCATTTCTTGGAAAATTTTTGCACCACTGGAAGAAAAAATGATGAAACATGATTAAAAAAATGATAAAAAAATGATTAAAAAAATGATAAAAAAAAGATTAAACAAATGATAAAAAAATATTAAAAAAATGAAAAAAACTCGAGGAAAATTGCAATTTTTCATTTTTTGGAAACTTGCAATTTTCCTTTCATTTTTTTTCATGTTTTTTCATTTTTTTTTCATTGTTTTATCATTTTTCATCATTTTTTATCATTTTTCATCAGTTCCACCACTGGAAGCAAAAATGATGAAAAAATGTTAAAAAAATGATAAACAAATGAAAAAAAAAGAAAAAAAAATGAAAAAAAATGAAAAAAACTCGAGGAAAATTACATTTTTTCATTTTTTGGGAAATTGCAATTTTCCTCGAGTTGTTTTTTCATGTTTTTTCATTTTTTTTATCATTTTTTTCATTTTTTTAATCATGTTTTTATCATTTTTTTGTCATTTTTTGATCTTTTTTTTAACATGTTTCATCATTTTTTTTCATTTTTCATCAGTTCCACCACTGGAAGCAAAAATGATAAAAAAATGAAAAAAAATAAAAAAAATGAAAAAAACATGAAAAAAAATAAAAAAAAATGGAAAAAAAAATGAAAAAAAAATGAAAAAAATGAAAAAAACTCGAGGAAAATTACAATTTTTCATTTTTTTGGAAAATTGCAATTTTCCTCGTTTTTTTTTCATGTTTTTTCATTGTGTTTATCATTTTTTCATCATTTTTTATCATTTTTTTGTCATTTTTTTATTTTTTTATTTTTTATCATGTTTCATCATTTTTTATCATTTTTCATCAGTTCCACCACTGGAAGCAAAAATGATAAATAAAAAATTAAAAAAATGAAAAACAAATGAAACAAAAATGAAAAAAAAATGAAAAAAATGAAAAAAAAATGAAAAAACCCGAGGAAAATTGCAATTTGTCATTTTTTGGAAAATTGCAATTTTCCTCGAGTTTTTTTTATTTTGTTTTTCATTTTTTTCATTTTTTTATCATTTTTTCATCATTTTTCCTCACTTTTTATCATTTTTCATCAATTCCACCACTGGAAGCAAAAATGATAAAAAAAATGATTAAACAATGATAAAAAAATTAAAAAAACTCGAGGAAAATTGTAATTTTCCATTTCTTGGAAAATGTTTGCACCAATGGAAGAAAAAATGATGAAAAATGATTAAAACAATGATAAAAAAATGATAAAAAATGATTAAAAAATGATTAAAAAAATGATAAAAAAAATAAAAAAATGATTAAAAAAAATAAGATGATAAAATAAATGACAAAAAAATGATGAATGCAATGATAACCAAAATGATAAAAAAATGAAAAAATAAATATTTTAAAGATTTCCAATGTGTAGCTGGCTCGGTTCTTCATAAGTTTACCATAGTACTTGAGAGTGCATCCCAGTTGGCAAGTGCATGAGAATCTAATACAATATAACGATATCTACTTATCTACCTATCTACCTATCTATCTATATATCTATAATAATATCTATAACTTGGTACGGCCCATCTAGAACTGGCTGGGACTCCCACTCATTCACCAAGTCAAGTGCGATCCAAGCCCAAGTATAATACGGTCATCAAGGTTAATGTATAGGTTAATGTCATTCACTATTTGAATCCATATCCAAATCCAAGTATAATCCAAATCTCAATGGATTGGTTCAAGGGGAAATCTGCAGGAAAGCCCCATATTTAATGGGAAAATCTATGGTTTCCTGTAAATTTTCCCTTAAACCAATCCATTGAAAATCCAAGTATATTCAGGAAATTCAACTTCTATATGAATTGTACGGTCGATGTACCTCCAGAACAGATTATATACAAGATAATATGTAAAACGGGCTCCAGGGAAGACCAACATCACCTTCCGGAAGCCAGCACTGAGACAACTCTTGCAACAACAAATTGAAATATTCCTGAATATCTTCTGTTTGAATTGGATTTGAAAGTAGTCTATTTCCATATGGTTTGGACTTCTATGTGTTCGGAATTGGTGCTAATTGATGGATTGTTCACCTTCGAAACGGTTGTCCTGGAATTGGGTTTCTTCTTTTTTAGTGCCAATTTTATGCGCAAAACTGGATGTGGCTGGAAACCCCCAAACAAATACAAAAACCTGTTTAGGACAACTTTTGCAACACACATTATCTTCTATGTGGTTGGTGTTTTTTGGACCCCAAAATGGCAACTTCTATATGACATATCTGTGGAATATCTTCTATCCTTACGGTTCGTATTATAGTGCAGGTAGTGCAAAGTAACACAACCCCATACTTCGCCTTTCAACCAACCTGTATTTCATGGGATGGCAATTTATCATGGCTTACTTGAAACTCCACAGGTTCAGCGACCGTCGCTTTTGGTGGTGACATCCTCATGAGGAGATCTTAAAGGCGCCGCCGGCCAATATGGACATGTTCGACATCTCCCGCGCAGCCCCTTGGTCGATGCTGGGGTTTCCCTACAAACGTGGTAGCGATGGAAGCAACTATCATTTAGGATTTATATACTGGTGAAACCAGCTGGTGGCTAGTTTAGTGCAACCTGTTTTTGTGTTATTTTGATGGTAGAATATAGACGAGTCAACTGATTTGTTTTGCAGGCATCCAAGATTGACCATGTATACACGTCTATATATGTAAATAAATAAATATATACATATATATGTATATATATATATACAATACATATTATACTGGGGATATGAATGGATATGCAGAAATATGAAAGCAAAACATTATGGACCAACATGTTACATATCCGTGTTTGTCCGGAAATAGAGGATTTGCTTTCAATATTGTACATGTTGTCTATGTAATATATATATAATTAGGCGATCGTCCAAAGAACATTGGATTTTGGTGACCTCTTTTCAGTCAAAGCCATTGAGCAACTGAGAAGTGGCCACTCTGTTATTCTGGTTAGTGGTTTCAAACATGAATTTTATTTTCCATTCATATATCGATAATCCTTCCCATTGACTTTCATATTTTCAAGGGTTATTCCACCACCAACCAGTATATCCATTAAATGTTTCCCATCCAACACATGGAATACCCTCTTGTAATTTAACATAACTATGAAAAATCACCATGTCTAGTGAATCACCATGTCTAGTGGCCAATGTGTTATTCTGGACAGATCCTTTCAAAAGCACCAGTCCAAACCATGCCTCCACACAACTACAGTACATAACTGAACGATTGCCCGACAACCCTGCAAGCTCTTTTGTGTTTGATTTCACAGACTTCATATTGTTTCATTTCATCATGTTTATATGTTTGGAAAAAAATCACCTGGGACATGGTGCTTTCCAAAACTTGATTTTCTGTTACCTTTCAGCATTGATTTGAAGGTAGAATCCGCACGAAATCCTTATACGTTTCATGGTTTCCTTGGGATCTATTCCAGGTTTCATGGTACGATTCGGGGGGCTAACAACATCTAACAACCAAAAGCGTCAGAATTTGATATCATTGGATATCATCCGAAATATCATTGGATATCATCCACAGTTATGGCCATTTATCAGGTATAAGTACTTATAACCCCATTTATAGAATGTATAATCCCATTTATAACCACTTATAACTGGTAAATGGCCATAACTGTGGATATCATCCAATCTTCAGAATTTGACTTGAAATAGCATCCGAAAAGGAGATCCAAATGGATCTCCAGGCTTTTCCAATGTCCAGCCGGTGAAATCCTCGCCGGTGACGTCATCTGAGCTCATGTCATCTCAGCAACTTCTGGCGATTGAGATTGGGGGAATCAAACCAAAAGTAGTCATTGTGGAATTGACATAGTGTAAGCTGTTCCCTTGGTAATGTGGGATAAAACAATGAACAACTATAATGCATCAGTTGCCCTAAAAGTGGCTAACATGTCCAGTTCAAATATTATCTCTATAGCTATGAAAAACAATCGCCAAGATTTCTCTCCCCAGTTTTCATTTGCCCAGACTTGTTTGCACCCTGGCAGTTCAGAACATTTGTTCCCGGGGGGATCAGTTCTTGCCTCTGAGCTGCAGTTATGGCCCAGATACCAGTTACAAGTGCTAACAAAACCCCATTTATAGAATGTATAATCCCACTTATAGCCATTTAGAACTAATCAATCCCCATTTATAGAATGTATAATCCCATAGAAACAGCCAGTTATAACCAATAGCCATGGCCATAACTGTGTGCTTCGTCAAGGCCGAAGCCCTCGCAAAGTTTCCGGACGACGCACGGGGCGATGCTGCCATGAGCGTAGGCGTTACTGTAGTTAGCGCCGGGAAACTGGGGTGCCATTTGGAAATAACATGTTAAAAAATCAATTTAAAGTGCAAAGTGGTGCCCCATAGTTAGATAAGTTGGTGAACATAACTCCCATAACCGTGGTTTATGGCAGATATAACGAACTAGCTAATGGGGTTTATAAACCAGCTTATAACTGGGGGGCACCATCCTGTGATGTGTAGTATGTACTGGTAGATGTTGGTATACATATAGTATGTTACCAACATCTAATTCCATTTTGATAGCTGCGTGGTTAGTTGAAGCATGTTTTTGCTTTGAAACATCACCTATAAATGGGTCTATAGATGGAGGATTTTCATGGCAAACCCAGATCATTGAACAAAGATGGCGATTTAGCAAGAACAAACCGGTGAAATGTATGCACAAACATGGGCAGTTCATTCATATATATTGTTGGATTGAATTGAAAACATGGCCCCATTGAAAAGTATTCAGGTCATCCAAACAAATGGCACTTGGTAGTGTTGCTCTCAATTGTTGGGTTATGTTCAAGTGTTTCATGTCACCACCCCTGCATCAGGAAAACAGTTGCATAATCATGTTAATATTGGTTGATTAAGTCTCGTCACTTAAATCCCATATTCACTGATATTATCCCATCATTTTTTTTTAGATATTCAATGATATTCATACATCACATCACATCGCATCGCATCACATCACATCCATCCATATATATATATATATATATAGAAAACTGTATTTTCACATATATATATATATATACACATATATGTCCATATATATCCATATATATCACATCACATCCATCCGAGAATAGAACACTGGATTTTCATGACGTGTCGCCCTGTCAGGTGCTGTTGCGAACTCCTTGAGTCGGATGTCCATGGGGGATGGGACGGTCGGCACTGACAGCACTGCTGGGTGGCTAAACAGTGTATACATATATATACACAAAATTATATATATATAATATTATAGTATTACATATATATATATTATAATATTATATGATATGTTCTGATATGTAATGTTGTATATGTATATACATAATACAGTATGATGGTGGTCGTTGAAATATGGGGGCCCTCCCAACATGGCTTCATTGAAATCACCATGGCTTCATTCATCAGGTCGCCTAAAGAGTAGCGACTGGAGCGCGGACTCCGCGGCCAAGCTCCTGTGGTCCTTGGCGAGATACGGCAAGGGGGAGGAGATCCTGAAGCATCGACAGGTCGCACCGCGCGGCCGCGGATCACGCGGATCACGGTTCCGGGAAGTTCTGGGGTTCACACTGATTCTGGGAAAAAGTGGGAAAAATGAGATTTCACTAGGAAACATTGATGGATTTCATGAACAATTGGATTTGGCAAGATTCATATATAGGAGTAGGGATTTAGCATGATCAACACACATGAAAGAGCTGGCAACATCAGATCAAATAGTTTGGGAGGTATAGCTTATTGCCTGGCATCTACTCTGAGCTCGCCAAATAAATCCGAGAGACCAGAAACTGCGATTCTTGTGTAATTCTTATATGGGTTTGTCCAAAAAATGATCTCAGAAATAACGGCCATCTCAGAGAGCACATATTGATCGACCATTGGATTCTAAGGTACTGTAGCCTATGATCCCACCCTGCCAGGCAGTCACTCATGTAGTGAAGGACTGGGATGCGGGAGATGCATACTGTAGGATTTGTTGTGTACGAGGTGGGCTTCCTAGATAGTTAACTTGTGTTTGCTTGGTTTATACAATATCTGGGTTTGCCAGGGAATATTCGAACTAGTTCGATGGAGTGGTAAGAAACAGAACTGGGGGACCCACTCTGCCGTTGGACTTGTATTTTCTTGATTGTGGATGTTCACATCCATGATGATCTTGTTGCAATATAACTACTCTATGCCCATCAAGAGTTATGAAGATGGTATAAGAACAACATCAGCATGTTCCAGTTGATCGTTGTCGAGGTTCCCATGGTTCCCATTGCCAGAAACCTGCAGGAGTTGGTTCGAGACAAGGGTCGACGTGTCCACGATTTGTCCTATGAAGGGCTGACTCACATCTTGTGGGCCGGGCAGACCCAGTGGATGTGGATGTGGCGATGGTGGCGATGTTCCCAGTGACCGGGGATCCAAGTGATTCCAAGTGGATGCGAGGACTATCACCGTGAATACCATGGTATACTGGTTGGTGGTTTGGAACATTTTTTTCCCCAATAGTTGGGATGATGATCCAATCTGACTCATATTTTTCAGGGGGGTAGGTATACCACCAACCAGGTATATACAATGGTGAGATTGGTATTGACCCCCCTCAATCATACTGAAGACGAAGTGGGATTGGATCCATAGGGGTATCATATCCCCACGACATCGTGGGTTTCATGCCTCATACAGTACTGCTCTGTTGCCCAACTCAGCCTCGAATGCCTTCCTTCTTTCTCCGTGGTTTCATCGCATTACATAGGTTTGTCTAAAACATCGGAAATCCAACAAAATGATGGTTATATATTATATAATCATCAGTTTCCACATTAAAGTTGCTATTTTTGGGGTATCATGGTATGCCCCATTTTCAGTCACACCCACATCCCAATTGTAACCAATTGTTGGTACTTGATGCCGTTTGAATGGCGCCTCTAAGTTCCAAGTTCCAAATACATGTGCGCCATGGTTTCTTCATGTGTCTTCAGTCCTTTTGGGACAGTTTGGTCACTGAAAATTCATCTCCCAACATTTTTTGTTTGTGGAAAGACAGTATTAAGTTATCCGCTTGACCTCCCCATATCTTTAGATATGTGGCAATATTTACATTTATACAGTAACCACCAACCACCAATTTTTATAACCTCTGGTAAACTAACACAACTATGGAAAATCACCAGTTTTAATGGATAAATCCAGTATAAATGGCAAGTTTCAATAGCTATGTTAGTCATTACCAGAGGGTACACGGGATGGTGGTTTGGAACATTTCTTATTTTTCCATAGATTGGGAATAATAATCCCAACTGACTTTCATAATTTTCACAGGGGTATTTCAACAACCAACCAGCTATACAATGATAAGATTGGTATTATTAACTGCTTGTCCAGCTATATTTCTATGATTAACCACAATAAAACCAATATATAACTGGTTATACCATGGTTAATCATAGAAATATATACCTGGATATGATAAAACCAATATATAACTGGTTATACCATGATATACCATGGTGCTACATGTTATTTCCTGCTTGGTATCAGGTCCCATGGGTCCAGGACCCGGCTTCCTCCAAAGGCGGTGACGCGGGCGCGTTTCCAGAAGCGCACCGGAGATCTTCAGTCGGTGCACACGGAGGTGCTGGGTGCTTTCGGGGACCCAAAAAAAGGAAGGGCAGGGCACCCCCATCGAACTATCTAGAATCTAGATTTGTAATGATATATAATTATATATATATATCCAAGCATGGATCCTAATTAGCTTAGTTTTACAGTTAATAGTTATAACCTAAGTTAGCTAACTAAACGAGGCCCCTTCCTGTAGGAAAGGCTTCAAGTTTCAAGCTTTTGCAGGCTTGGGGTGTCAGTGAAGGATCCAACACCTTGTCTTTTCAGATGTATCCATATACACGTATTAACATACTGTGAATAATATATATATATATACACATTACAGATAGATATGTATAATATATATATATACAGATATATATATACATATATTTATTTATATATATATATATACAACATATACATATACATATATATATATTTACATACAAACATATTACAATGGAGGAATGCACATATGCTCCACATGTCGCACACAGCTGCACATGTCAGGACAGTGACAACTTGCTGTTTCAGATCGCTGCCAAGCGGGTGATTGACGAGATCGACCGCTTTCCCGTGTCGTTTCTTGGTGCATGGCCAGTCAGCCCACGGATCTGGATGGATTACAACAACCTCAGTGGGACGTAAATCTGTACCTTGTGGGTGAAGGGTTTTAGGGTTGGGGTAACTATACCAAAATGGCATAACATGGCGGTTTTATTTGTTGAGTGAATTATTTTATCCACATGGATTTGGATGCAACATGGAAATGGTGAGTTGGAATCCACGGTGAGCTGGTGACCTGGCCATACTTCCATGGTCGGGCATGTGATCCTTAGTATCAGCGAACACATAGTATATATCTATGCATATCTATGCATATCTATGTATATTTCATCATCATCATCATGGTTCAAAACAAGGTCTGCTACGTCCGTGATGTCCTTGTGTTTGAGACATGCTTTCTTTTGAGGTCAATTGGGTTTGTCTGAAATTCTCTATACCAGGGTGCCACCAAAATTTGACTGATTCGTCATAAAGGAACAATTGTTTCTCGATTAGAATTAGATGACTTAGCCATTTGTGCAGTTATGGCCCTTTACCAGTTATAAGTACTTGTAATCCCATTTGTAGAATGTATAGTCCCATAGAAATAACCAGTTATAACTAATTAATGGCCATAACTGTGGGGTTGAATCCCCTGTGTGGTACATTCCATTTTCAGACGCGCCAGAAAACATTGGGTTTCTGCTTCGGTGGAGAATCTGCCGATCCATCGGACGTATTTGGATATGGTCTGGGTGAGTAATGGATCCCAAGTGAGATGATGATGATGATGATGATGGTGGAGAATAGATGAAGATGATGATCAGAATCATTATGACATCATGACATTATGACGATGATTATGAAGATGATTAGGAAAAATATGAAGAAATGAAGATGATTGGGAAAATTATGACATTATGAAGATGATTAGGAACATTATGACGTTATGAAGATGATTATGAATATTATTATCATTATCATAGCGAGATGATTAGGAAGATAATGATCCCTCGGGCAGAATAGAGGTGGTGATGATCCCTAATCACTGCATGATGACCTGAAAAAAAAGGGGGCTTTGTCAGCTTTGTCAGCTTTGTCACTTAGGCTTTTGGCTGATATCATCTACACTCACCATGAGATCGGCATTCGCAACGAGCGGCTCTTTCGGGTCGGGAAACCTGATGAGCGGCTCCGGGGAATGATCTCAGTGTTTTAGCTTTGGCAAATGTAGGATTTGTTTGCAAACTGGTGTGCCACAGTTAGCTAAATTAATCTATATATATATATATTCATCTAAGTTAGTTTATAGCTAGATAATGTGTTGTTGTGAATATTTCTTTGTGATGACGGGGCCCTCTGCTTGCTGTAGATGGGTGAACATAAGATTCCCACAAACAAAACTAGAGGGCAAAATTGTAGGAGATCCGCGCGTTTGCAACAGATCGTGCAACGAAGTCACGAGACTGCTGGTTGGTACAGGTACAAACTTTACATATACATTGTGCATATGTGTATACATCCGTATGTATATAATTGTATATATATATAGATGTATCTATATCTACTATATATAGATACATGATGACTATGATTGAAAGTAAGGGTCCAGTATTCAGGGAATGTCCGAATCTGTGAAGCCGTTTTTGCACGCCTAGGAGAACCCAAGGGAACCCACTCAGGGAATGGATGGGAATGGGGGCCTAAAGTATTCATGTGGAAACTCTGTGGCATTTATGTATTGTAATTATAGGTCCAGATTTAGCTCTGAGTATACAAGGTGTATACAATGTATTTTTTTTCGACATGGAAGCTATCTGAGGTCATTCATCTGTGACCAAAACCCTAGGGCTTTTCCTACCTTAGACCTGGTTTGTTGGAAATTGTTGGGACCCTTTATGTAAAATCCGTTCTCAACCAAGTATTTTTCGAAGGGATGACAAGTTAGGTCTTGAATTGTCATAGATTCAGTGAATACCTCAACCATCATAAAACATCCAGAAACAATCCTGTTCAGAACATCCTAATGCATGCTATGTTTCAACATTCAAACAGATTCAAACATAGTTTCTGGGTGGCCAATTGATCCAGCTCCAGTCGCTATGATCCAGAGATCCCCCAAAATTGTCGAAACCCCAGGTGATTTGCCCCAAGATCGTCTCCAAACAGAACGAGATCCGCGAAGATCAGATGGCCAAGTGCATCAAGGCACCGGCACACGCACCGGGGATGGCCAAGTGCAGGCCGTTTTCATGGGGGGATTTCAACAGTTTAACCCGTGTGGGGATGTTGAACACAGGGAAAACCACCGTTTTTAATGGGTAAATCCACGAACTAAATGGCTGGTCGGTGGTTTGGAACATGACTGGATTATGACTTTCCATATATTGGGAATGTCATGATCCCAACTGACGAACTCATATTTTTCAGAGGGGTAGGTATACCACCAACCAGATGGGGATGATGATCCTGACTTTCAGACGTCTTGGTGTTCAGAGTTGAAACCTTCAAAAAGTCTTAATTGCATTGTGAAATTACTGGGGAACATGGGATGATAACGTGTAAACATGATTACAGATATGGACTTACCTACAAAACATGAGTATGAATGGTGATGCCAAATACTTCACAAAGTTGTTAGCTGAACTGGGATACTCGGATAGCTATTATAGCGTTAACTGCAGAGTCATTATTTTTTTTCGGGTTTGATTTGTTGCGTTGTGGTTGTATTCTGGATGTTTGTTTCTCACATGTTCTCAGGGACTACAGTATCCTCTGATAATTTATCATGGCTATGGAAAAAGTGTCCATTTATGGATTATTCACCTAATTACTGTATATATATATAAATGATAATTTTCCATAGCTATGTCAAATTGCCAGAGGGTACTCAACAGGGAGCTTGACTGGGGCTTGGAGGCATTGGTGGGGCATGTTAGTCTTAATTATGGGACGTGCTGTCCTTGCCTCCAGTTTGGGTGTCCTCCCACAGCAGTAACAGAGGAGTTGAGAAGTCATTCCCCCTAGGCAACTATGGCAACTATGGCAACTATGGCATTGGACCAATTGGAGAATGGTTGTGTCCGAAACTCCTTGACCTCAAACTGTATGAAAATGTCACGGTTTACCATCGCCTTATTGAAACCCACTCGTGATATTTGGGGGGTCGAATCCATGGACATGGTTTGAGACAGTGCCTCAGTGACAATGACTATACCCAGTAAACAAAGCATAGCTATGGACATGGCCTATGTGGAGCCTAGGTAAATAAGTTGGCGAACATAACTCCAATCACTATGGTTTATCATACTAACTATAGTTAATGGGGTTTATAAACCAACTCATAACCGGGAGGGTCCACATTGTATTTACGAATGATTTACCCATGAACATGGTGATGCTGTATAGTTATGTTGAGTTACCAGAGGTACTCAGTCATCTCTTTGTGAACAGTTATATAGTTGCTTGCATTAAACAGGGACGGGGAGCTTTTCTCTGAGTGTGCGTGGCATACTCTCATACTCAAGTTGTCCTTGGTTCTGAAGTTCTATTTCAAGTGTGTGGAACCGGGAGCTTGGTTCCTAAAAACATCCTAGAACAACATTGCGGTTGAGCATAACATTTCGTTGTTGCGTGCCCCAAGTCATCCAACTTGTCACTGGACGTCGATAAGCTCAACTCGCGTCGGTGAAATTCCTCATGTCCAACTCGCCCAACTGCCCATTCGTCAACCATACCGAAACTGACGGCTGTTGAAAACCAAAGCGTCAAAAACCATGAATTGGATGGTGGGAGTTTTTTTTTTTTAAAGGGGTTTCTGCTAAATTTTCGTTAGACAACACGGTTTCCTGTAAATGTTCCCTTAAACCAGTCCATTTTTCAGGGCTTCACCAGCTCGTGTTTTCCTGTAGTCCTATACAGCTTCTCTCGCATCATGCGAGCCATCACGGGAATCGCGCTTGTGGCGACTGGATGCCATGCTGGCGAAGAAGGTACTGCTTCATTTTCAGAGCAGCTGAGGATTGGGATGCTTTGAATGTTGGGATGTCAATGATGTCAAGCCATATTTTTGGAAATAAAAAGCAGCATATGTTCATATATGTACAGAATTGCAGCTGTAAATTATGTATACATATATGTATATACAATACACAATATGTACAGCTGGTTTTAGAGTTCAAGAAGGTCGACTTCGCAAAATATTTGATTCTGGTTGTAGGTTTGTTGCTGTCAAAGCCAAAGGGTGAAGAAGGTCCCAAATTGCGTGACTTTGCGATAGGATACACATGGATTTACCAGGTCTTCTCAGGACCAGTTCTAGTCACTCTAACGCGGGTATGTTCAAACATTGTGAGCCTCCTAGCCTCCAAATCCACTACCTTTGTAAATTTGCTTGTAATGTGGAAGAATCGGGAAGAATGGATTAAGGTGTTTTCCGATGTTTGGATGCATTCACTTTGGACCTTCGGATCAAATCTGAGTGCACCTTTATTTTGGAAAATCAATGGGATAGCATCCCCTCAACTTCACATGTCAGTACTTGTGGGAATATACTCGGTAAGCAGCTACAGTTATGGCCTTTAATTAGTTATAACTGGTTATAAATGGGACTATGCATTCTACAAATATCTACAAATGGGATTATAAGTACTTATAACTGGTAAAGGGCCATAACTGTGGGGACAGGGCAACTGCCATATTACTACCATATTTGCGGACATGAACATCCAGCTATACTGGCGCAATTTGGATGCGAACAGAAGGCTAGCCAGGCTACCAGGTTTTGACCCACTGCCACCGTCCAGTAAACTAACCATGGATATGCAAAATCCATCAAAATCCTCCATTTGTAGATCAATTCCTAAGGATTTTTTTTTGATTTCCATGGCTGCCATAGCTGACTTTGGATGCTGATATTGGCTGTGAAAATCACAGGACTTTGGCCAAAAAAAGGCCAGGTCGAGGAGTTCAAGCCAAGAGGCAACAGGCTGGTGGTGACAAAAACATCTTTGGAATTCCAAATGATGCAGTTATGGCCCAAATACCAGTTTATATAGATTGTACAATCCCATTTATATATAACAAGTTTAAACTAATCAATGGCCACAACTGTAGCGACCCACAAATCATTGTTTTCAATGTTTTAACCCTCCATTTTTGGAGGCTTTGTACAACCCATTTCTGAGGAAATTGAGGATGTGTTATTTTCAGGTTTACCTCACACTTGTTTTGTTGGCAGTGTCAGATCAGTATGGAATTAGGTTAAAACCTAATTGTGTATATATATATATACTTGATGTACACTACTGTATATTATCAGTTATCAAACAATATATATATATATATATACACATATACATTGATTTACACTATATCATGTACCTAATGATATACGTTGACTAATTATATATCCAAAGAAGATGAATGAAACTTCATTTACCAGCTGTTTTGGTGTTCGCTATGACCCACCAGCACCAGGTCAACCACCAAGAAATGGGATGCTGAACATTAGATACCAAGCATATATGGCCACCCTAAGTGAAGAGATCGAATACTGAACTACCATCTGGTTATTTAACGTAGCCATGGAAAATCACAATTTTTAAAAGGTAAACCATCTATAAATGGGCTAATTTCCATGGCTATGTTAAATAAACAGAGGGTAAGTTTTTTAAACTAAGGTTTCTAAGGAGGTCTTCAATTTTTTGTGGATGAGACTACCCCGTATCACCAGCTACCTCCCCGGGGGATGGGGACGGCTTTTGTCAGGCTGAGTCGATCCTGGACATGTTCAAGTTGGCAGTGCAGCAGAACCTCGAAGCAACTGATCGCGAGTACACCGTTGGCATTTCCTCATGCGGTCGACTCGCATGCTGGCGACAAGCCTGCAACTTGTTGAAGGTCATGGTGATGGCAGAGGTACAGCCCAACATTTTCAGCTACAGTGCTGCCATGAAAGCATGTGAGGCACGTGGCCGATGGCCGCAGGCATTGACGTTGTTGACTGAAATGCCCATCGTCGAGGTGGAAGCAGATGTGATCAGTTTCAATACTGCCATTAGCGCCTGCGAAAAGGATGGCCAATGGCAGCAGGCACTGGCCTTGTTCAAGGCGATGCCAGCTGCAAGAATAGGTTTGGATGTCATTAGCTACAACGCAGCAATCAGCGCATGTGGAAAGGGGGGTAAGTGGCAGCAGGCGCTAGTTTTGTTTGATGCAATGCCCAAGGTGATTGTTGCTCCTGATGTCATTAGTTACAGTGCCACCATCAGCGCATGTGAGAAGGGTGGTCAATGGCAGCTGGCAGTGGCATTGTTAAAAGCGATGCCTCGTGCCAAAATTGATCCCAATGTCATCAGCTACAGTGCAGCCATTAGCGCATGTGAGAAGGGTGGCCAATGGGAGCAGGCATTGACGTTGTTCGAGGCAATGCCTTCTGCTGAACTTTATCCAAATCTGATTAGTTACAACGCAGCTATCAGTGCGTGTGAGAAGGGTGGTCAATGGCAGCAAGCACTGGCTCTACTTGCAGCAATCACCATCGCTGAAAAACGTCCTGATGTCATCAGCTACAGTGCAGCCATTAGTGCATGTGCCAGAGACGGCCGATGGTACGAGGCATTGACTCTATTGGAGGCAATGCCTAAAGGCAAAACGGCCCCAAATTCCATTACTTATAATGCAGCCATAAGTGCCTGCGAGCGAGGTGGCGAGTGGCAGCAGGCATTGGCTTTGTTGAAGGCAATGCCCAATGCCAAATTGAAGCCGACTGTGATCAGCTACAGCGCTGCCATCAGTGCTTGCGAACGAGGAAGTCGATGGCAAGAGGCTTTGACCTTGCTCCAGGTCATGCCTTCAGCTGAGATTCAAGCTGATGTGATTGTCTACAGTGCAGCCATCAGTGCATGTGCCAGCGGTGGTCAGTGGCAGCGAGGATTGAGGTTATTTGAGGCAATGCCCCAAGCACGACATGCTCCGGATGTGATTAGTTACAATGCAGCTATCAGTGCTTGCGAGCAAGGTGCTCATTGGCAGGGGGCGATGGCTTTATTAGCAGGAATGCCAGGCTTGAACATTCCACCAAATGTCATCACGTACAATGCAGTTTTGAGTGCTTTGGACAAAGGTCGTGCATGGCAACGGGCCTTGATCTTGTTCCAGTCGGCAAAGCGCCTTTCGCTCCAAGCCGATGTCATCAGCTACAACACCGCCATCAGCGCGTGTGCCAACGGTGGGCAATGGCAGCAGGCCCTGGCTTTGTTCGTCACCATGCCTGGACATGAAGTGTCTCCAGACGTCACCAGCTTCAACGCAGCGATCAGTGCGTGTGAAAAGTTTGGTCAGTGGCATTTGGCTGTGGCTTTCTTGCATGGCATGCGCGAGATTGACATTTCTCCTGATGTCATCAGCTACAGTACAGGCATCAGTGCCTGTGAGAAGGGCGGGCAATGGCAGCAGGCATTGACATTGCTACAGGCCATGCCTGGGTCTAGACTTGAGCCCAATGTCATTAGCTACAATTCAGCCTTGATTGCATGCCAAAAATGCCACCAGTGGTGGCAAACTCTGATGCTCTTTGGATCTATGCCTGAAGCTACGGTTGAACCTGATGCGATTAGCTACAATGCAGTGATCATGGCTTGCGAACATGGATGCCAGTGGCAGCCCACACCTCTTTTGCTCCAGACACTGTGCTGCGCCACATTTGCAACGGTGCTGCCATCAGTTTTGCTTCGCTTGGGTCAGTGGCAGCAGGCATTGTTGCTCAAGACAATGCCCGAGACTGTGGGGTAGATCGCCAATTTGAGCTGGACCAAACGTGACTAAACTCCAAGGATTCTGTTGATTGGAGTTGTTCACCATTATCCACCAACAATAGTGGATTTAATTACCCTTATCCAATTATCATGTTATTGCATTTTATCACCATCATCCACCGACGGATTAGATAGGGTTTGTCATTGCAGTGCTGCCGAATTTGGACACCTTTTTGCCCTGTTCAGCCACTGGATTTGCATAGTGGTTCTGTTGAAAAAGGAAGCGCGCCTGAACTTCTGGTATTTATCTTGTTTTTTTCCGAGAAATCCACAGGTGTAAGAGTTTCTGCAACAGTACGTAGTTCCTGTTATGCACAAATCTAATTTTGTGGAAGTGTGTTGCTTCTCATTTTCGGGACCAACTGCCTGAGCTAGGCCTATGCGCGATTTATGATTCCGTTGAAGGAAGAGGCGCAAGGATTCAGGAGACGCTGTCGCTGACATCGTTGTTGCTTCAGGGAGTGGCCGACCTTTTTTATTGTGGTTGTAAGGGCTTGCACTTTTGATGGCTTACTATATATAGTCATTGTTGATGATGATTGTCCCTGGATTGAATGCTATCAGTCAATGGGCAAGCTGGACATGAAACACAGTTTAAAGTCTTAATGCCCGTATTGTTTTGCTCCTTTTTTTTGGACCTTTCAGATATTGCAGAGGCTTTGGAATGCACGAGGAGGTAAATGCGTCACCCGTCTCCCAACTTTCCATGTCCAGCCATTGCAACACGAATATGGGGAAGGTATCATCATCCCAAAGATGGTACATTGGGTTCCTTTTCAGACCCAGCCTGAATATGTCTTGTAGCAAACCATGTCTGTAGCCCAAAGAGGTGAACTCAAGAATTTTATCAACACCCATTTGGGGCTTGTTGGAATCCAAGCCTTTTGAAAATGGTGCTGACTTGGGGTACCATGACATCCAGGACCATGGCCGTGGTTCAGAAGGGCGACTTCCTCAGGCCAGCAGCTGAATCGGATCCGTGGCTTATAAAATCCTATAAGCCATATGAAATCCCATACATATATAAGTGGTGATATTCCATATATCATATATAATCATATATATATACATAATATATATGGAACTGGGGGTAGAAGCAATTCACTAAGTGGGATGCACCCCCAAAGTAGTGAATCAGAGTTTGGGCATTTGGAGTGTCATAAGTGTATATGTGTGAATTATTGTATGTTGTTGTTTCTCTTCGCGTTGTTTGTTTCTTAGCTGCGTACCTCCTTTCAGCAAAGAATAATTACATCGACGAGTCAAACCCGACAACCGACTATCTCATATTGGGGGTTCATATTGAATATACCCAAGTTATATCCTCTTACTGGGTGTTCATATATACCCAAGTTATATCCCGTTAATTTTTAATTTTCCCGTTAGAAAGACTATTCCCTTGGAGGTATAGCTTGCTGACCTTGGTCCTTGATGCTCGTCGCAGGCCTTCGGACAAGCCCAAACCGCAGGGCAAGAAGACCTTCGACAAGCCGCAGGTCGAAAAACGGCTCTGCTGGGGCCTTCTTGTGACGTGCTTGGGAACGGGTGTTTCGAAACACGGACTGGAAAAAAACGCCAACGAAAACACCATGTTTTTCATAGGTGTGTGAATTGTGACTGTATATAATAATATTTTATATTGTATAATTGATGAATATGTGTGTGTGTTTCTTTGTTGATTGATGATTTGTGTGATAGTTAAACATGCGGCCACAGGTTGGTTCCCAGTAATTTCATTCATTTGGCAATGGAACCAATCAGCAACTGCTACATTGTCTGACTGTCAATCATTGGATTAAGGATGGCACGTTGGCTTGCTCACAGCCCAATTAGTTAATTAATTGATTTCTGGAAAAGGTAGTTCGCCCCCTTCTCTAATAATGACACGCCTACACTTGGAACTACCGGTCTCTGCCAGAGTGTTCATTATTTAGGGGAAAGGGACTATGTGATCCAGCAACGTGTTCCCCGCACAAACCCGTTTTTTGTCACAACTGCTGTCGCACAGGCTTTGTACCCGGAGCCTATGTTGCATGCGAAGCAGTGAGCGGACTGGACAGCGACCTGCAGTCTTCAAGGTGCCTAATTGCCGCTGCGTTGTGTTTTCTTTGTGGTTGACATGGCCCAAATCCATCCAAATCCATCCAATCCTGCTGGTTATTCTCATTTGGGCCAAGGGCAAATGCACGTGAGCTGCGGCAGAATGCGTGGCATTTTGGACCAAAAAGTGGATGGTCTGGGGCGGTCCAGTGGCAGGTCGGTGCCTGCCAAGGTTGTTTCATCAAAGACACAGTACAGGTACAGGTCATACATCCCTTCCTCCAGTAGATGACCCCTGGGAAGCTTGGTTTAGTATTGGATTTTTTTTCTTGTCCATATGTTGGACGTTGATTTTAGGGGGATGATATTATGCAACAATATGCCATACACAATCCACACCTCTGCGTTGGGCGCAACGGTCGAAAACATGACCCATTACAAATGCCTCCGCCATTGTGATGCAGTTCCACTGTAGTGGATTTATATAACATCATACATTATATAACCATGAATGGCTTTTATCCAAGTTCTTGGGGGTTATGACCCATGGTTATACCCATTTGTTCTTTACGACTCTGGCCTGCAGTATCTCGCAACGGCAACGTGTCGACTGGAGGCCAGCATTCACATCCATAAATCCCAGGCATTTCTGTTTCCATTGCCGTGATGTTTACGGTCCATGGTGCTGCTCTTTACTGTGCTTTGGCAGTGTTGGACAGTTTTTCATGATGAGAGCCATGCCCCAGTCTTTTACCCAATCGATTGATTGATAGTTGGGTGCCCTAACAACGGACAATAGGTTGAAATTCAAGATTCAAGACCCTAAAATTGCGATAATTTGATGTAGACTCGAACATTTTAAGCAAAAACATAGGTCCATTGCTGTCCTCATGGCCCGGCATCCTGCACGCCGCTTCGACGGTTTGGACTGGCGAGGGCCTTAGGGGTCACAGTTGTAAAAGCCAAGCAACGGAACATTCAATGGGGATTTACTATTGAGTTGACCTGGTTCAACCCACAAGAATCGGGAATTCATGGGAATTTATGGGATTTTAATGAGATTTCAATGGGATAAAGCCAACCATAGCTGGCTGTTTCTGAAAGCTTGGGGCGCAACATTTGGAGAACTTTACCTTTACCATCTTTGGGATCCCCGACCTGAGTCCGACACGACTTGACTTGGCTTGGGTTCCTTGCACTCGGCTTGGATGGTACCTATCATTTTCAAAGCGGTTCATGTCGCTATGGTTATATACTTGGTTTACCAAAAAATGGTGCTCCAGTTAGCTAAGTGAGTCCATAGTCCATAGCTAGATTGACTACCCTTTTTACATAAAGCAACTATAAACAATTATGCTCTTATCATCCACTTCCTATCACAAGTTTTTTTGGCTGAATCTGGTTGGGGATGGTAAATCAAATGTATCTTCTAGAATCGCAGTGACGCATCTAGCTTGAATCTATGTAAATTTGCACTGTGCGACGCAAAATACTGTACTGTACTGTACCTTTTGCAAAGCAGAATTTGAGAGCCAATAGCTTTGTTCCATAAGAAATTTCAGGGATATCGTCTGTACGTTTTTGGTGAATCAGTAGTTTCTCATGACCTACATTGGCTTCCTGTCCATTCCTTGGGAAACCACCTCGTTCGCCGGCCTCGCTGCGCCCATAGGTGGTGGTTGTTAGTGGTCCCAACTTGGGCTTTGTGCCAAGAACTGATGACCTAATCAAAGTGATGGGTATCTATGAGCAACCAGACAGGAATATGTGTTTGTGAGTCAGACTAAGAACTTGTATCACATTATGGTAAAAGCCCAGAATCAATCACAATCATGAGAAATACCAGGCCAAAACTTACCAATAATATTAATTAAGGGGAATAAACTTGACCAGCTATTTGAGTGTACCTAGGGGCCAGGGTTTTGACTCATAGCCACATGTGTAAAAGTGTAAAAGTTGCCTGCATTTGGATGGTCGGCCATCTCCAAGGGTCACCGGGTTTCTTCTTTTTTTGAGGACCGGACCAAGACCTAGAAGTGAAGATCTTAGCTGAAGGAAAACAGCATTGAAGAAGACATGATCTTAGCATAGGATCAGGGATCAGGGACCGAAATTGAAAGCAGCCAGTTGCACCATGGGCTGCACTGGGAGCAAGCATGCTCCATCGCAGGACAGAGCGACAGAGCTGTAGCTGTTTGTGCTTCCATTGGGGTGACCAAAGAAAACGACTGGACTTGCTGAACCAACGAGATTCAGATAGAACTGATGAAGAAACCTGACAAATATGGCATTTGAATGGGCCATCATCGATGATGGCTACAACCGAGTAGCTTTTCATATTATGGGGTTTTCATTAAAAAAAAACATAAAATGTCATCAGTTGAGGAAGTTACGGACCATTCTTTGCATTATTTTCTCTCAAACCAATTCAATCTGGTTGGTGGTTTGGAACATGAATTTTATTTTTCCATTCAGTTGGGAATGTCATCACCCCAACTATTACTCACTCCATCATTTTTCAGTGGGGTAGGTATACCAACCACCAACCAGCATTATAAATAGATTATGAATCCATAAAACCCCTATAAAATCCATGAAATTCCCATGTGTTTTTTGCAACCCTGATTTTCCCCTGGCAGCTGCGACACCAGGAAGTCACTCCCCAGGTAGTTGCAACTCGACGGCAGGCCCGGCAGCACCGGAAAAAACCGGGCCGCTGGGCCTCAAAAGATCAAGACATACCCAAGGATTGCTCTTCCTACTGGAAGCGCTTAATATATTACTTCAACACATATAATATATAATAGATATATTCTGTATAATGCCAACACCGGATTAATAAACACCCCCCAGAAGGGGGGGGGGTACCTTCTAGTTAGTTTTTTTTTTTAACCCACCTTAATAATAAGCAACTCTGAACTCTGAACCATAAAAAATTGGATATGGCTTGAGTCAATTAGATCATCATAGAATTCCATTTGATTTCCTAAGATTTGATACTTAAAACCTCATGAATCCCATCAGATTCCATTGGATTTCATAAGATTTGATACTGTCCAGGGTGATGATTTTTATAAAGAATTGTGGATAATGGATTTGAGCAAAGGGGGCTGATTAATCATGTCCTAGCCAAACGGTTTATTAATCCTGGGGGACCACCTGTTTTTAAATTGCAAAAAAAATGGAGGAGGAGGTTGATTAATAACGGAGTGTTGATTAATCCTGACTTGACATTATATATATATTATATATATATATATATATGTTTTTTTTGCCCAGAAGGAATTGGACAAATAAGATATTTTCTGGATCACCAAAAATGAATGGACATCTCAGATTGAAATCCTGGGTTCAGCATGAACATGGATCGTAGGTTTCCTTGGATCAAAGGGGACTGTGTTTCCAAACAGTTCCTGTCAGGTTTGCTGATACCGATGGTTTTTCTAGAGAGTGCAGAGCTCTAATGGAGGCAACATTATTGAGGGACTTCAGCCCACATAACTAGCTTTTGACCACGTCATGATATTTCATTAGTATAATTTTGCTGTCTCAAAGTTTCGGGGGTGTTAGGCATTATAAGCATACAAGCACAAGGTTGGGCCTATGGCGTGGAATGGTTGCAGCATGTTGCAGGAGCCGTCGACGCTGCTGGGCCGTCGTCAAAGTTACGGATCGAAGCCAAAGGTCTACCCGTGCAGTGGCGTCCAACCCCGTTTTGGTTGATGAAACTATTTTTTTGTGGAACATGTGGATTTAATAATTTCATATGTTTTGATCATCATTGATAGAAGTTTTAACCATTCTAACTATGGGGGTATTCCACTGAGAAAGGTTGGTTGATGATTTGTCCGGGAATTGTGCTACCCAATATATTGGGGACTATCATTATATATATATAATCCCATATAACCATTATAACCATTATATTATAATCCCATATTACCCAATATATTGGGGACAGCTACTATAATTAATATAATCCATTATGGGAATTCCCTATCAACCAGCCACTGTGAAGGGACGACAGACGAGATTCTAGCGTTTGACATTGTTGATTTTGTAGCTTGCAATCGAGCATTGACTATGAAGATGCTGGCACCGTCACATTTTGACCATAAACAAACATGGCACTTGAAGCTGTCGATCAGTCAAATGGAGCGTTCAGAAGCCGGAGTATACCAGTCTGGGCACATTCTAGCAACCTCACAAGGTCAAAATAGGCTTCACGCGGAAACCAGCGAATTGACCCTAAAAGTCACCCAATTCTGAGTGGTTTCACTGTTTCACTCATCTTCCAAGCCCGATGACTGGCAGGGTCGAACTGTTAATTTACCAGAGGGTAAGTCAAGATATCTTCAGTTACAGTCAGTGGTTTCTATCATGGTGTGCGTATTCCATCACTGTTTGAACATGGCTGGTTTTGGAATGTATTCTTTTGAACCGGCTGGTCTACCAACAAGGTCAAGACTCAATGAAGCAATAGTGGTATAAAATGAACATCATTAACCATCCCAACATAATTTTGCATTCTCAAGCCGCCGGAACATCACCTATAGGAAGATCACCCTGCCAGGATGAGTGCATTGAAGCCCCCTTCGACATCAACGAGAATGAGGAGAGATGCAGCAGCGCCGGAGAGGTGACAACGACATAGCTTAATCTGGAACTCCCCCTTGCTTTGGAACATGAGCTGCTAATGTGGCTGAACCCATAAATATCCATAAATATGTTATGTGTTTGTATTCTACTTCAAAATCTCAGAGCTGCAAGTAACGCCACAGCCATGCTTCGCAGTTTGGTCTTCTATGGCCAACCTCACCACAATGCTTGGTCAAGAAAGCTCCGTCCAAGTGGGCGAACGTGTTAGAGTTTGGGGAAAGATGTCACGTGCCTATTTGAAATAAATATTGCCTATCGCACGGAATATATAGATGTACCGATGATTTACACATGCAACAACATATGTGTATATAGGTACAAAGGTATGTACAAAACATACATATACTGACTTACATCTTGTATGATGTATTATATTATATACATACATATAATTATACATGCACATATAAATATATATATATATACATACATCAATAACGTGGCAGCCCACTCTCCAACTACTTGCGCACGGTGTGGATTATGTCTACACTCCAGGAGGTGGCGGATCTTGCTACGAGGCACCGTCTCTGGGCCTCACGTGTAGAGAAACAGGATAGAAAAGTATCCAGAATTGTTCCAAAGTCTCCACATTAATATATATATATATATAGTAGGAAATCACACAGAAAAACAATCCACAACAATTGTCGTCTCGTGTTTTCACTTTTTTTTCTTTTAAAGAGTCTCTTACCGAAGCGTCCACAATTCTTTGGGCAACAGCAAAAGATTATTGTGGACTAGCAAAGATTGACCATGCTTGTTGCTTCGTCCCACTTCGTAAGTGAGTTATTTATGTGCAGTTAGAAGTCGGGCAAGTTGGATTAGCATACTACAAGCCATATCAACCCATTGAGTGCCTCATTGATGATTTTGTCCAACAGTTGGGGATGCCACAATGATCCAAAATGCATGGCCATTTCAATGAGACAACATGATAATAAATTAATAAACCAGCAACATTATTGTGAGATCGTCTTGTCAGACAATCCCGACAATTCGCTTGGATGCATGCAATGGTAACGGTAATGCCCATTCATATGGCAATCAGTAATTGGCAAATAAAGGTTCCCATGAATTTGCCAATTGCATCCAATTGCACAATAATATGAGAATGACCATCAAATAAATAGACAAATCACCATGCCTGTTTTCCATTTTTCATTTAACATAGCAACAGCATTGCCCAAGTTCCTTTGCAGATACGCACGCAAGAATACATCGAGCTTGCACATGGAAAGCAAACAATGCTAACAATGCCAATGTCATGATGCTAAAGATGATTGACTGTTTGTGTTTGTTGGTTAAATGTGTCTGTGGGGTACTATTTCCGACAATTAGCCAGAACATGTACATAGTCTTTCAGCTTGTGAGACAATGAGAAAATCATGACCTACTTGAAGAGGAGGGAACCCCTGTATTTCCATCTCGTTCTATGAATTCACCAGATGATCTTCATATATTTTTTCATGGTACCACCATTGTTGCTGGTGAAATCCCAACCTGTTTATGCGTTTTTTGCAGCTCGGCGACTTCCCGCTGCCCGGAGGTGTTTTAGGGAGCCACGGATCGGTGCTCTTGGAGCGCGGCCGGGGGTTCTGACGGAGAAGACCGAGTGGAGCGAAACGAGCTCGGGCTTTCTGAGCGAAGCGCAGGCAACCCACGGGGTGGGGGCATGGAACGGGGATGGTTGTTGGGTGAAAATGGTGGAGATGTTTGGCAGGTATGAAAAGTTCCAAGTACCTTTGATTCTTGATGGTTTTTGGGGGTATGATTAAGGGAGGTATACAAGCAAGCACTTGGAAAAAAATATGATACATATATATTATAATATATATATATATATATATATCATGAAATATCCCATGAACTAATGGAATGAAGACTGACGCAGACCCAGGGTCCAGGTCTTTGGTGAAGTCAACAGGGCCCTATTTTGATCGGCGATTGTCCAGTTGGTTAAATCCGCAGCATATACGTAGCCACACACTCCAAGTAGAATTTGTGGCTAATTAATATATATATATATATATATATATATATCTATCTATCTATCAAATAAACTTCCACTATAACTTAGAATTGTTCCATATTTTCCAATTTTCGGGTATTGCCGTAATGATTCTTTTACATTCGTGGTGTGTAGCGATCGACATGGCTGAGGCCTTTCAGGCATGTTGCTCTGGTCGAAGGCGCTTGGTGCTAAAGGGCCCATTGAAAGATGGACATCCAGGCGAGGCGACGTCGGGGCACGTCGCCCTACTTAACTGACTCTATGAAAAATGGTGATTTAACATGGTCTAACTACAAAGGGAAAAGGTGATATAGTATATGTATATATATATTATGCATATAATATATAATGTAATATATACTATATAATAAAATATAATAAAATATAATATAATATAATATGATATAATATAATATAATATAATTTAATATACATATATATATAATGGGGTTTTAATGGGATACAATGGGATTTAATGGGATTTAAGGACATAAGGGAGATTCACTTACGTTTTTTGGGAATATCTACGGTAGTCTACGGTCGTATATCCCATAAATGGTGGGTTAACTGGTCTGGTCAATTGTTGAGTGAATCTAGTCATCCAAGAACAAAAGAAAAAATATGAAGATTGCAGAGGGTCTTGAGCTGGTACTTATTTGCACCCCTGTGTAAAGATTTGGGTGTGAGTTACGATATAGAAGCCGCCATCAATGGAATGGCAAGGGTCGACATGTTTCGCAGTGGAACATCCCATTTTTGCCTTTAAAACTTTATACTTAGTCCACTGCACCTCTCATCTTGTACATCTTGTACCATGTTTGTTGGGGGAAGACCATGGTAAACCATGGTAAACCAATAAAACCATCCGCACTTCGTCTGTTTTTTTTGGTGACTTGCAGGAGTGCGAGGGACAGGACCTCAGATGGGTCGATTTGATGGCATTCTGATTCTACTGGTGCTTGTTCGGGCCGATGAAGGATTTTTCTTATTAATGACCAACCGGTATACATGGAAAATCACCATTTTTAATGGGTAAATCAACTATAAATTAACCAATGACTTAACTGCTTGGTGGTTTGGAACCATGGAATTTTATGACTTTCCACTCAGTTGGGAATGTCATAATCCCAACTGATGAACTCATTTTTTTTCAGAGGGGTGGGTCAACCACCAACCAGATTATTAATGATGATCATTTTCAGCCCATCAATGGTGATGTTTATTATTAATCATGGTTATTAATGATGGTGATTTTTCCATTAATGACATTTTCATCACTTGTTGTAATGATGGTGAAAAATCATCAGTTGTTTGCACAGTTGTCTTTGTTTTCTGCTGAGGGTGTCACAGTCTTCCTGTTTGGAAGTTATGTTTGTTTTTAATGTAATCTATGCCTGTGGTTTCTGAAAAATAAAGCGTGTCCAGACCATCTAGATTCTAGATCCCCCATAGGAAATCATTGGTTTTTGGCCCCATATTTGGGAGTTTCCTGACATGTTTTTCTCTTCAATTCAGGACCCCATGTAGTGACAGGCACCAGACTATACCCATCTCTTGCATATATACTTGTTGTTACTATTCGACCATGCTTTACAATCCCACATGGGAACGTGTGTTCAATGCGATTCATCATGGTGAAACCTTAATTCCATTGAGACAAAAAATACACAAGTTGCATTGAACCAGCCACTGGTGATTTGACCAAGAGCTTAACGCTACAATGTGGGGCCCCCAGGTACAAGTAGGTTTGTAAACACCATGAACTATAGTCATAATAAGTATCATAAACACTAGTTACAGGTATAAGAGTTATTTCAACCAACTTACAGTAGCTTTCGTTTGGGCGCCCCACATTGTAGGCGGATTTTTTCCACCACGGTCAGCAACACCTGAGGGCACGTGGCCGGCATTATAGTGCAGTTCGAGCCACTTGGACCGGGTCGATGTGTGATTCACTGGAAATTACCATCAAAGATTGGGGAAGATGATCAACATTGATCAACTATGAAATGTTGGGCTGCCATATTTTTGGATGTATAATGTGTATATATATATATACATACATTAAATATATATATATATATATTATAATATTATATATATTATATATATTATATATATATAATATTATATATATATTGGATAGAATCCCAATTTGCCATGGCACATTTTGAAAATGAAGGTGTTTCATACCATGTGGATGGCTGTGATCATGGGATGGAATGGCGGACATGGGTGTACTCCAAAATTGGTGGAATTGAACATGGAAAATCCTCTTAAAATGGATGATTTGGGGTACTCTCTTTTAGGAAACTTCCATGTGCTGAAGCCATGAACCACTGCAATTTGACACTACAGTTCATGCTTTGAGATAAGTTGAGATTTGACTCCGGTGTGCCTCACTTCCTGAAATCACATACCATTGATCCACAAGACAACATTTTTTTTGACCCTGACGCATACCGGGGTTGGAAGATAAGATCCGTTTCCTGGATAAAACAAATGGCTACTCACTATTCAGCTACAAAGTGGGGCCCCCTAGATAGCTAAGTTGGTTTGTAACTCCAATAAGTATAGTTTATGGTACTTATAATCATAGTTACTGGGGTTTATAAACCAGCTTATAACTGGGGGGGGCCCACATTGTATTCTCAGGTTTTAATGAATGTTCTTGAAGGGGCATATCTTGCTGCTTGATGATCGAAGTCCCTTCAAGCCTGGCAGTAAATCTCCCAGACGTGGGTCTCCCAGGCAACTCAGCCCGGCGGAATTAGAATCGAAGATTTGATGCTAGGAGCTCGTGCCTGGGGTGGACCCCAGAAAAGGATGTGGATGTAAGCGGTTCATCGAGAATCAGCTATATATGAATATTTATATATATATATATATATCCATGTATACATTTATATATATATGGATATCCATGGATATATCATGCTATATCCACAGTTAGACGTGCACGTATAATTTAGTATACCTACATAGTTACATTAACCATTTACTATCTGAGATGCACATATTTAGTGAGGGGGATGTCCACCTGTAGATGGGGGAGGCTGACCAACTAGTTCTCGTTTCAGATGCTTCACAGCACCACATGTTATATGTGGGTAACGTATACAAATATGTGATAATATACGTATGTGTTGTATTGTCTTGTATTGTACTGTATTGCATTGTATTGTACTATTATGTAATGTTATGAAATTTATGTATGTGCACCTGATGGAACACATCAACACCTATGACACGGGCATCGCTTCCAGGAGTGAAGTTAGCCTGCTTAGCATATACCGACGATCAGTCAGGGTGACCCAAGGTCTTGGAAGGGTTGATATGGCGGGATTTTATGGGGGATCCCCAAAATGAATACATAGAAATTTCATGGAAAACACCATTAAAATGGATGCTAAAATGGGGTATCCCCATTTTAGGAATCCTCCATATGTTTTGGGCATTTTGATAATTTTATCATCTACCAGAGTGGAATTTCTTGGCTTCCAGTAAGAAAAGCATCACCGGAGACTTTCAACCGCTTTCCAAGCTGGTCAGTGTGGAGTGCTACACTCGGTGCGCATCTTCCAGATTTTTTTTCAAAATACCTTTCACACATAGGGATGGCTAGCAGTTTTAACTTGTAACTGAGTACCAACTTGTTTGGTTTGATAGTTGAAACTTCCTAAACTCGAATCATACTAAGCTTGCTGATCTTTACTGGGTAAGCCCCCTAGGACCATTCAGAACAATTGGAGCTCAGAGCGCAGGGAATTTTATAGCTAATTACTCTACTCCCTCATGCGTAATTTATTGTTTTAGTGACTTATTACTTGCAGGATCTTGCAGGATTTGTTTTCGCAAGCCGCAACGTCCAGTATTGTTTTAGTGACTTATTACTTGCAGGATCTTGCAGGATTTGTTTTCGCAAGCCGCAACGTCCAACTATGATAGTCTTATCTTGCATATCCAGTCTTTTTTTGCAGGACAATATACAGGCAATACAGTGGTTTTACCATTAATATTTACTAGAACAGCGTCTATGATGTTGGGCATACCAGGTTCCACAATTGGGTGAGCTACTCATTGCTGCAGGAACTCAGTATTTCGAAACATTTTTGGGCAACACCCCAAACAAGATTCAAATATGTCGACAATCCAACCCATGATATGTACGTACCACTTATACATACGAAGTCAAAATTATACATATATATATGTATGTATATATATAATATACACATCCGTTTTAAGGTTTTCCCATAATGTGTATTATTTCATCTTGGGGGTGTAGTTCCACTAAGTTCCACTTTTCAACGGATATGTAGCCACACTTTTGAGGGCTCTCAGAACCCATCAATTCCATGTTTTCTTTCGCAATTTCATCAACCATCATGGTATGTTGATGGTATCTGTGATGTTTTGTTCATGGTTTTTTGTAGGTGTTTCACGTTTTTGTCATGACATTTCATGGTTTTTTGTAGGTTTTTGTAGTTTTTTGTAGGGTTTTTGTTGTAGGTTTTGCATCAACCCCAAGGATGTTTGTTTCACCACGAGGCGGGGCACGTTGGAGCACCTGGGGGGCACCCGGAAAGCCATCGAGACCTTGGCCGGCGGGTCCGGGCCTCGGGGCCTCGACGTCCAGATCTGGCTAAGTTAATGGTTACAGATAATGGAAAACCATAGAAAACCATAGGAAAATGTGGGTTTAACGGGATTTATATGGATTTATAGCTGATTTATGATGGCTAAGTTGGTGAACATAGGAAAACCATAGGAAAACCATAGGAAAACCATAGGAAAATGGTGATTTAAGGCATCAAAATGGTGATTGAATGGGATTTATAGCTGATTTATCTGATTTATAATGGCTAAGTTGGTGAACATAACTCCAATTTCACTGTGGTTTATAGCTGATATATCGAACTAGTTAATGGGGTCTATAAACCAATTTATAACTATGGGGGCACCACCTTGTACTGGTTGGTGGTTTGGAACATCTATGGGAAAACTATGGGAAAACCTATGGAAATGTCTATTAAATATCTATGAATTAAATATTAAGTTCTGGTTGGTGGTTTGGAACATTTTTTCCCCAAGAGTTGGGATGATGATCCAATCTGAAGAATTCATATTTTTCAGAGGGGTAGGTCAACCACCAACCAGGTTATCTTAAAGCCAGTGTGTACATACATGTGTAGATAGATAGATAGATAGATAGATAGATAGATATAGATAGATATAGATAGATATAGATAGATATAGATAGATATAGATAGATATAGATAGATATAGATAGATATAGATAGATATAGATAGATATA
>Ga0126342_10001830_pt1:0-27500 | contig 31432 bp, 22 predicted proteins | sample Cyp1metagenome_FD_92528 | JGI IMG/M metagenome (GOLD analysis project Ga0126342, IMG submission 92528) | Coral microbial communities from Lord Howe Island, Old Settlement Bay, Australia - Cyphastrea 1 metagenome | ecosystem: Host-associated > Invertebrates > Cnidaria > Coral ...
CGTGGATGGTCGTGGTTGAGGTCCGACAGCGAACACTGTGGATCGCGAGTCGCAGTTGAGCAGGAGGACGAGGAGGACAACGAGAGGAGGAGGAGGAGGAGAGGAGGACGAGGCAGGAGGAGGAGGAGAAGGAGGAGGAGGCAACTGACATAAAATCTAACAACCCTCACCTGGCAGGTGGGGAAAAACAGTTTCACATGTGGGTTTATGATCATGAAATATCATATGGTTTATGTTATATGGTAAAACAAACTGATTATATATATAAATATGCCATATTAACTGTTATACAATGTTACGAACTACTATTTATGATAATGAACTATAATGAACTATATATATATATATTATACTTGCAAACATAACTGGAGGAGGGGCACAACCCTGTGGTGACTTAACATGACTTAGCCATGAAAACTGGGAAGTGAACCAATGGGATTCACTATTAAGATTGGGGGTCGTAGGATTTCCATGTTTAATGTGTATATGATATGTGATATAAAGCGCCAAGAGTGATTGTTTTATGTTGATTTATGTTCACATATCTAAGAATCGAAATATGCACTATACAACCCCAGTTACAGTGGAAACCAACCAACTTAGCTAACAAAGTGGGGAAACTTGAGACATTCAATCAGCTAATCCTTAGGGGTTAATAGACTGAGTTGACCATCAAAATACCATCAAATTTCGCAGCAAATTTCAAATCAGTTGCAAGTCTTGCCGAACAGATTCATTAGAGACACCTCCCATGTTTTCAGGAACCATCTGGCTGAAGTATGATGATTCACTAACCTGAAAATCGTCTCATAAATCAGATGCAGTTTTGGCGAAATACCAGTTATAAGTAATAACAAGTCACCCCATTTATAGAATGTATAATCCCATAGAAATACCCACTTATAACTAATAGCCATGGCCATAAATCATATGACAATTTGGGAATGATTCCCCAATCCAATTCCCATCATTCCGGTGACGGACAGAGAAGTGAAGTCATCAGAATTCATCCAAACGTGATCCTAGCTATGGACATAACCAGATTGAAAGCATGGTATGGGAATTCCATGCCTGTGGGGCCCCAAACATATGTTGAAACGCCATATGTTTGACTCGTTTGCAATTTTGTCAGGAGGAATTCTCAGAAACGATGTCATATTACAAAAATGTCCTGGATGGTGTGGGCAAGCCAATCTTTACATGTCACCAGTGTGAAACTATGTCATTTATTGGGGTATGATGACTCCTTGGATAGACTCTTTGGCTTTGCGCAAAAAAAGTTACACATACCCCAAAAAACGGTGTCTGATCATCATTGTTACTTCAAAATTGTTATATGGGGTATATTCCAGTTAAGGGCAAACCAATTTCATGTAGCGTCGGTTCTACCATGTCCAGTTAGATCCCAGTTTTATCCCATTATATCCCCATGGCATCCTCATATAATATATATATATGTTATCCTATCTAAAAGCATGTATCATTATAATCTGGTTGGTGGTTTCAACCCCTCTGAAAAATATCAGTCAGTTGGGAATATTCTTCCCAATATATGGAAAAATAAAAATGTTCCAAACCACCAACCGGTAATTACAGTTATGGTCATTTACCAGTTATAACTGGTTATAAATGGGATTATACATTCTATAAATGGGGTTATAAGTACTTATAACTGATAAATGACCATAACTGCATGGTATCATTTAAACTTCCCCTTTCTTCGATCTTCACTCGTTCACTCGAACAGTCGTCCGAGGTGCAATACGACAAAAGTGACCGCGCTGTAGATCATTCCAAAGAGGAAAACCTGTAGCTATGGTCCCCAGCAAAGTGGGAATTCAGCGATATAGGATTTTGCATGATTTTACCAAGGAAAAACTAAGGTTCAAAATGACTAATTGGAATTTAACCAACAAAATGGTGGTATAATCGGATGTACTGGGTTTTTTGATGGGGATGAAACCACTAATATCAGAAATAGACGTTGCAACTGCTTGGCAGAAAAAAGGATCTAATCGTCAAGAAATAGAAATATAGGGCAGTTGAAGCCCGAAAAAAAAGAGTCATAAATGGTTTTCCAAGTTATAAATGGCGCTGTAGCTGACTTATAAATGGTAAAGGGCTATAATATATGTTTTAAAATACTTGATGGCTCATCCCACGAATCCTAAGTGGCTTATATCCCTGGTTTTCAATGGGATATTTCTAGGGATAATCTACAACCATCCGTGGCGACCTAGGATTTGATGCTTTATCGTCCTTCCCGTGGTTTAGTGAGGCCGTTCAGGAAGTACATACCTCATTTTCAGACTCACATCTATACAGTTATGGCCCGAGTTATACCAGTTATAAGTACAAACAAGTCACCCCATTTATATATAGAATGTATAATCCCATAGAAATACCTACTTATAACTAATAGCCATGGCCATAACTGTCAAACCAAAGGACAGAAGGGTTAAACAGAAGACCCAAAATGGCACCACGTGTCACTACGTGTCTTTCGTTACTAGACATCCGTGTTAGTAGCTTCACAAGTTTCGGCACGTTTCGGCATGTCAAATGAGAAATAGATTTCAGGCTTGCTCCAAACACCCTGGTACAAGAGGGGTAAGTTAGTATATGTAGAGGCAAACAAAAAATATTTACCCCCCCTGCGATATGAATGTGGGACCCGCTAGTTATAAGTTGGTTTATAACCCCATCAAACTAGTTCGTTATAACTACCATGAACCCAATTTATTGTAGTTATATGGCCCAACTGAACGCTATCAAGCGGGGGCCCCGCTTTGTGGTATTTCTATGGCTGCAAATCGCTCAGGTCATCTCCAAATATACGACCAGTGCATCTATACAGTTTTGGCCCGAAATGCCAGTTATAAGTACTTATAACCCCATTTATAGAATTATAGACTGTATAATACCATATAGAAATACCCACTTATAACTTATAACTAGTAAATGGCCCTAACTGTAGGATCTGCATTGTTTCTTTCCAATACAAAACATTATCTGAACAGAAAAGCTCTTTGTTAACAAATCTTTCAGGAATTCATGGTGGTGTGGTGTCCCAACAGATGTTGGTGCTCCAGTGGCTTTTCCCATGTTTTCCCTTGAGATTATTTTGGACCAAACATTTGGGACACTCCCATAGAGGAGTGCCAGCCCGGAACGATACCGATGTTGATTGGTTGTTACAGGGGATTACTTGGTTTCATGGGATTATGATCACAAATTCCCCTAGTAGGGACATCCATGAACCAACCAGTATAATGGGATAGGGCTATGGTGGATGGTTGCGAAATCCTGCACCCACTATTTAAAAGCTTTCAACCATCCAAGGTGGTGCAGGATTTCGCAACCATCCACAGTACGTTCAATGACTCAATTGAGATAACAACCTGCGCATGTTGGCATCTCGGCCTTGCCATGTCGACAACATCATCCCACTAGCGTTTTTGGGGAATGTCACTGGTTGGTGGTTGAGCCAACCCCTCTGAAAAATGATGGAGTTCGTCAGTTGGGATGATGACATTCCCAACTGAATGGAAAAATAAAACATGTTCCAAACCACCAACCAGGTAACTATAGTGGATTGTTGAGGCATAGACCAACTTATAACATTATAATTATAAGATCTTAGCCCACCTTCCAGTGAACATCACTGTTCTTCTTGGATAGACAAACATGAGCTGCATCTGCCTATGAGTAGACACACAAAACGCGGTTTATTCCGGTGGTTCTCTTCTCCTGAAGAGAGGGTTCCAGCTGTTGTACTGTACTGGTGTAGTGATGTATATAATCCAAGAGGCTAACTATAGATATGTCTACCATAAACCAACCATACTTAACCTACTGTAGTTACAAACCAACTTAGCTATCCAGGGGGGGGCCAAAATGTACCACAAATCCCGGGTTAATGTTCACATTTTGTGACACCAAGAGACCCAAGATTCACACTCATTGCAGGTGCCTCAGCGTCCCAAAACGACGAGGATTTCACCTATGAAAAATCCCTTGCTACTCGGTGGTATTGACTGGGGCTCCTAGAAACTTTAGCCTCAGAATTCCAAACTTTTTAATCTGGTTGGTGGTTTTAACCTACCATTGGTTGGTAATTTACTGTTAATATATGATTAATATATATATATATATATGGTTATGATGATGGTTAATGATGGCTAATAATCATCTGACTGGTGGTTTTTCGCCAACCCGTCTGAAAGATGGTGGAGTTCGGACATGTTGGGATGATGACATTCCCAACTGAATGGAAAGTCATGAAATTAATGTTCCAAACCACCAAACAGTTTTAATGGTGTTTACCCTCTGGTAATTTAACATAGCTATTGAACATGGCCATTTATAGTGAATATTCCCATTAAAACTGGTGGTTTTCCATAGTTATGTTAGTTTACCAGAGGGTATTTTTCATTTTCCAGTCGTGAAATCCCCATTTCCACTGTAGAACGTTCCATGGCGGAAATCTGTTAAAAAACGCCATGGAGAGATGGACAGTTCTCAGGCGGCCAATGCAGGCATCGTTGCGGGAATGTCAATGCCCATGGCTTCACAATCCGAACTTTTGATGATGAAATATGCTGAAATATCAATGAAATCATATCAAGATAAGACATATGAAGTTTATATGAAAACATAATTGCTGAAATATCCAAGAAATCACATCAAAAGTTATATAATTCCCAATATCTTGAAGATAATTCAACTTCCAATCGCTATGATCTCCAATCCCAGCCGTGGCATCGCCGTCAAGTCGCTTTCTTCTAGATCAGGATAAAACTGATCCATGCAGGTCTCACAGCGCGTCCTCAAGGAAAGAGCCCTCTCTAGGTACAGCAAATGGGCAATGATTGTTCTTAGAATGATATAACCTTAGTTATGAATGATATAACCTTAGTTATGAATGATACAACCTTAGTTATGAATGATATAACCTTAGTTATAGGAGTTATAAGTCTATTCATATCTGTTACCCTCTGGTAAACGTTTACATAACTATGGAACACCACCATTTGTAATGGGTAAATCAACTATGTCTATGGCCATTTTCCATAGCTATTTTGACATAACCAGAGGGTAAGGTCCATAAGTCTATGGGATATAGATGGCACAGAGCCAAACTGTAGGATTCCCTGATGACAAGTGATTTACTCATCAAAGATAAGGATTTTGCAACTGAACAATGGGGCCACCTATAAATGGAGCATACCCCAGGTGTCCTTTAATGGGAAAATTATGATAACACATGATTCGGGGGCATCTAATTTTGAAACATACCTGCAATGTGGGGCCCCCGTTTGATAGCTAAATTGGTTTATAACTAGGTTAAGTATATGGTTTCTGGTATATATATATATATATCTATGGTTAATGGGGTTTATATATTAAAAAAAAAAAAAACTTACAACTAGGGGGCCCCACATTGTGTATAGGTACTGTAAGGGTCAAGTGCCTCAAAAATGGTCTGGTCAATAAACAACATCACAAAATCTGCGGTGCCCAGGGCCTTTAAATTTGATCCTGCTGAGTGGAACAGAACAGTCCAAATCCTTCTCCTGGTTGGTGACGACTCAAGCCATAAAAAAAGCAAAGCTTAGACCTACAGCTGGAAATGAGAACTGCCTGGGGGTAGGCTTCTTGCGCCATTCCACCTTGGTGCATAGCATTTCCAGTGGAGGTAAGTCTTCGATCAGGATTGGTTCAGAGATGTCTGCAGGTGCAGTGGTTGTAGGTTTCAGCTTAGGCATTGCGGCATAGGTTTATGTTCTGTTTCACTGTTTCATTCCATTGAAATAGCTGGAGTTGTATATATATATGGGTAAATTATAACGACCTCACTGTTCTCCATCACTGGAATCATGGTGAGTAAGGAAAATCATTCCCAAATGGCCTTAATTCAGGCTAGTGAAATATTTTAATTATGACCCCATGTAGAACAGAGAAAGTTGATTTTAGCAGAAAAACAGAAACCCAATCAAACACAGAATCACAAAAAAAAACAACCCGACAGGAAAAGTCACCAGAAAAAGCAAAAAAAACAACCGGAAAAAAACTGCATTTTCCTGAGTTTGTGTTTCTTGTTTTTCTTGTTGGCGTGTCGTTTTCTTTTTTGGTTTGCTCTGTTTTTTTTTCTCCTAGGAAACCCTATATTCTCTGTGCTGCTGGGGTCTTAATATAATATTTACCCTATATATATAATATTACATATAAATATGTCTAAAATAAAGATAACTAAGTTGGTTTTTGTTGGTTTTTCTTTGTTTATAGCTACAATAACTAGGGTTTATGGTACATTATATAAAATATATCATATCATGTTACATCCACCTCGATCCGGGAACAAACAAGGGGATGGTGGTCACTGGTGGTCAAAGCTACCCGGGAGGGCGGCACCCCGCGGGGGAGTTAATTTTTATTAAAAATGATGACCAAACACTGTAAATACTGATGTTTTATGAACATGTGCATGTGTTCCAACTACCTTCTGGTTATTCAACATAGCTATGGAACATGGAAAATGATTCTAGATGACTTATGTATGATGATTTACCTATTAAAGCTGGTGATGTTCCAGTTCGCAACCCGTTAATCAGAGGGTAAAGCTAAAAGAACATTAAAAGCACCCAATTGCATTGCCCTTGTCAAAAAATGGAGTACCCCAAAAATTTAATGGTTTTGCATCATCTTCCCCTTTCGAAATTGGCGAATTGGGGCGCCGGGCACATTTTGGACAACACACATTATCGACACTTTCAACGTGCAGGTATAAGTGGAGTTTCCGGAACCTAGAAGGTCTGCTTGAAACGAAGCAGTGTTCCCAAGCAATACAATAAAATAATATCCGAACAATCAAATATTCAATTAAGTCGAGTTGAATTTGATAAAAATTGATATGAGACATCACATGATCATCTCAACCAACAACAAAAAAAAACTAGCAACCAAATTATCCAACACATCCCAAATCATGGTCATCATGCTATCATCACCCTTCAACCCGGTCCTCGGATTGTATCCTCGTCGGCAGGTGTTATTCCCCAAGCATCCTGGTATTCCGCCCACGGTGCCACGGGGCAGACCCTTCTGGTACAGAAATGGCCGAGATAGGGAGGCAACCAACAAAGAGAATAGACAATCACTGGTGGATTTCCATGGCTATTTTAGTTGAAGTTGGTTAAATCGCCCCATTAACACCCATTTTATAGTTCACTGGTTGGTGGTTTCTACCATCTGAAAAAATTTGAGTTCGTCAAAGGGAAGGATTATCCATTCATATTATGGAAAATAAAAGATGTTTGAAACCACCAAGCAGATCTGAACTGGATATGTCCAAAAAGAAATGGTTCTGTTCTAATATATTTTTCCGATGAATTTTACCCAAACCTCCGCAACATGTTTGATTATGCTCACATATGATGTATTGTGTTTATATCAAACTTGTTTGAGTTCTCCCTGAATCAAGGTTTTTTCCAAAAATTGGAGATATATTGCAGTATATTACAGTTATGGCCCTTAACAGTTATAAGTTATAAATAGAATTATAATTCCTATAACTCAGGTTATAAATCATGAAATAAGTCCATACAAAGAACTATTAGTTGGGCCATAGCCATAACTGTAAAATGCGAAAAAACGTGGTGCAATGGACGCCATGGCATGGTTGATTTTGGGATGGACCAGTCGACACACATGTGGATTTTGACCATGGACCGGGTCTACATCTTTCCACAATCTATGTACAATAGGAGACCCTCTGGTAATTTAACATAGCTATTGAATATGGCCCATTTGTAGTTGATTTTCCCACTAAAATGGTGATTTTCAATAGCTATGTGGCTTACCAAAGGGTAAGTGAACCTTTTTCATCAACAAGGAAACCTCGACATTGTCATTTTTTTCAGTCAAATTCAAGATCCAAACAATCGAGCTAGGCTAGGCAGGCTAGGTAGCTCATGTTCCCTGTTCGAACTGTAAACTGTGGGATGTGGTTTAAAGCGCCAACTTCAAAATATGCGCACATCTGCAACAAACATGATGAAAAGTCCAATCACCTGTTGTTGAGTGTGGATGCAAATCCTTGAGCTCATTGAAAACCCTGCTGACTACATAGTGCGACTCCCAAGAGTACATAGTCTGTGCATTGAGTTTGAATCATTGGTTATATTTACCTCTTGCAAACTGGCAATGAGGATCCAAGCACCACTTAAAAACAATTTAGACATCCCCATGATATCCCTATTATATCATTATATTATACATATTATATCATATATCCCATTGTACCATCATTTTTTGTTGGTTGAGTGCCAATTTTTGAAAACTAAATCCATCATCCAGTGATTATCCCATTCACATATCCACTATATTGATCCTTATGTTTGGTAGTTCAATCATGTTCAATTCCAATTTTGAAAACAATTTTGCTTGGTGAATCCCTATGATCCCTATGTTTGGTAGTTACCCTCTGGTAAACATATAAAAAACACCTATGATGGAAAATCACCATTTCCAATGGGAACATCAACGAACTAAATGGCCATTGTCAAAAGCTTTTTGTATGTTTACCAGAGGGTAACTAACTAATATCCCCCAAAAAAGGGCATAGCAACACTTAGTGACTCAGGTCGTTTTTTTCAAAAGCTAAGCGTTTGTTTACCGGGTACTTCGATCCCCATTTTTCCAGGGATCAGCCGCCCTAAAACCGCCTCCCATCATACACTGTACCGGCACTTCGTTGGCCAGGAGCCACCAGCCTATGGCGAGGGATTTCAAAGTTACTATGGATGGCTGCGAAATCCTGCACCTTGGATGGTTGAAATCCTACAAAGAATGGGGATAAACCACCTAAAATCAACAACAATTCCTTAAACTAAACAATAATCAAATTTAATAAAACCACTTTTTCATAATATCAACAGAAGTTTCAAGGATTTAAACACCAGCTTTAAATGATTTGTTCAATGGGCTTGTTAAAAAACATCCGCCGAAATCTTCGAGACTCGCTGGCGTCGGATTTTGGGCGTTGATCGCAGGTCTTGGCCCCTCACCAATGTGGAGGGCCTTGTTACGGTACCATATTAACCCATGGTATTAACCCATATAAGGTACCATTATTAACCATATTAACCATTATTATTAACCATTATTAACATGTTTTTTCTTAACCCATATTAACCATTATATTAACCATATATGGTACCATGGTATATTCAGCCCATCATCAAACCATCCATCATCATCAGATATAACCCATATGCGAACCATGGTGCTGGTATATTTACCTACAAAACTGGGTGATTTTGTTCGGGCAAATGTTGGTAAATATTCCAGCACCATGGAGCATATGGGTTAGCCAATTGTTTTCAGAATGCTGTGGGTATGGCATATCGCAGGGTCCTCATGACCTTTGTCTCACTTTCTCCACCGTCCTGCTCCTGCTGAAGCATGCTGAACCATGCACGCCAACGTAGGTGTCCATGTCACCCTCTGCAGTTATGGCCCAACTACAGTAACAGTTGTAAATGGACTTATAGTAATATATATAACCAACTAGTTATAGGAGTTATGTCATTCCATTTAAGGCGCTTAAGGGCTATAACTGTGGGATGCAGTGGAAATCGGTTGAAAGTCCTCGGACCGGGGCTTCCGGTGCTGCTTTGCAACGAGGCGAAATATGATGGTTTTGTCCCAGGACGTGAGCCTCATAGCTCCAGAGGGATCATCAAAGGATTATATATGGATTTACAAAGGATTATATATGGATTTAGATGATTTTATATGGATTTATATGGTATAAAATGATTTATAATGGATTTATATGGTATAAAATTATTGATAATTTATAAAACACAAACTACCAGCTATAAAATATTTGTCAGTTTTGACACTTTGCAGTTGAATGACTCGATAGCCGTGCAGAGGACCCGCGACTAGCTTGTCTATTTGAGTCAGTTGGGATCATCATTCCCAATATATGGAAACATAAAAAAAAGGTTCCAAACCACCAACCAGAAACCGTCCGTACAAATGACTGGCCGCTGAAAACAAATTAGGTTTACATGATTCCAATGATAAAAAAATATGTGTGTTCTTTCATGTCACCACTTTTGTTGGTACATGTTCCCAAAAGTGTCGGGTGTTGTTGATAAAAAAGGATGGATGCTGGCATTATTCAATCATGATGATCCAACCAATGAAAGAAATCCTGCAAATGTCATACAATGTGGGGCCCCCGAACGTTGTAAGTTTGTTTATAAACCCCATTATCTATGTATATATATATATATATATATCTATAGATATATCATGATATCTCTACCATAAAACATGCTTAACCTAGGCAAATAAACCAACTTAGCTATCAAACGGGGGCCCGACAGTGTATAACCTGACTTTCATAGCCCATCACCACGCCCCACGTGAATGGGCCAAGGGATTCGTAAACTGGTTTCTTGAAGGGGTTTCACATGGTAATACAACAGACCCAATACACCCAAAGAATCCCAACGACATATCTGTTGGGCCAGGGACATGAAAGATTCCCCATCCTCCATTCATATTATTTTATGAATCTGGCTGAATCATAAAAGTTCACCAACCCAAAAATGGCTGGAACTTGCGGCCATTACTGAGGTAGTTCGCTACTATGGGGGGTAAATTGGGTAAATATGAGGGAACATTACCAATTTACCAACCAAAAGTGGCTCTCATTTACCTATAAAGGGTTGGAGCACCCCAGACTCAATGGTATTTAACCAACATTAACCAACTTCTTTTATGATTAAAGAACATATTATCTGGGCAGCAAATTATCCTCTGGTAAACTAAAATAACTATGGAAAGTCACCATTTTTCATGGGACAATTCACTATAAATGGTGATTTTCCATAGTTATGTTAAATTACCAGAGGGTATAATAATTCAATAACCTGAAATAAGGCCACAGCACTTGTTTGGGACTCCCAGCCTCAGGCCATTTGGGGAATGATTCCCCTAACATAAACTATGATTCCAGGGCTCGGGAGAACAGGGTTCGGCCGTTATAATTTGCCAGATTTATGGAATGTACAATCCCACTCATAACGAGTTAGTTACACCATTTATAATTGGTAAATTGCCATAATTGCATTACGTCCCAGATATTCTATGAACTATTAACCATTATCTTAACAATATATTAACCGTTATATTGACAAGATATTAACCAACATTAACCAACTATATCGTGATTAAAGAACATATATAACCCACGATTTCATCCCCAGCCTGGTTCCGCCACGGGCGGGGCAAGGCCACCAGCACAGCTGGCGCCCACAGGGCAAGAAACACACGAAGATAACCTGGAACGCACCAGGTGAGGATTGGATGGGATCTTGATGTGAATTGATTGGATGTACATGATGTAAATCATGAAATGGTATTAAATCAAATATTAAACCCCATTCACATGTCATGTAAATATTAAATATCTGATTTAATGTAAATGGTATTTCATTTAGATTTAAATGAGATTTAATGGGATTTGATAATAGTTGAATGGTATTTCATTAGGATTTAATACAATGTAGGGCCCCCGTTTGATAGCTAAATTGATTTATAACTAGGTTAAGTATATGGTTTCTGGTAGATATCTATATCTATATATATATATATAGTTTAATAGGGTTTATAAACCAACTTACAGCTAGGGGGGCCCACATTGTAAGAGTTCATGGGATTTCATTGGATTTGATCGGATTTTACTGTGATTTTAATGGGATCTTGATGGGATTTGATCGGATTTAATTTGTATTTCGTTGGGATTTAGTAAGATTTCATCGGTTTTGATCGGATTTTCATGGGATTTTAGTGGGGCTTTCTGGGATTTGTTGGATTTTTATTAGTGGCATTTGACCGGATAGAAATGGTAATTCATTGAGATTTAATCAAATTTCATGGGTTTTCACGGGGTTCAATAAGGTTTCATTGGGTTTAATGGGATTTGATCGGATGCTAATGGGATTTTAATGGGACTTCATGGGACACATCAGGGATATACTAGCAATGCTAGGACATAAAAATCAACTATAATGAGAACAGGTAGAGAATGGGAATATGAATTCAAATGGACTTAAGGATTTCATAATATAGTAAATCAGTCAATAAACTGGATAATGACTGGGATAATAATGGTATCATAATGAAATTATTATATAGAATAAGAATTAACAGGGATAGCGCTCCCAAATGGGATAATACATGGGATAATAATTCCATAACAACGAAGAAATAATGGTGTTTAATGGGATAAGAAATGGGATCGCAAATGGGAACATAAACTGTATTAACCTTTGGTTTATAAACCCTATTAAATTTGGTTTATAAACCCTATTAACTATATAAAGATAGTAAATTTGGTTCATAAACCTCTGGAAATCTAAACTCTTTGGCATCAGATCAACTTCAAGGCACCACAGCTATGGATCTGCATCTTCGGCGGGAGCACTACCCTTGGCTCCCTTGGCTTCGGGGCCCGGTACAAACGCGTTGTCCTTGTTGAGGTGGATGAATACCCGGTTTGAAGGCCATGGGGCAGTGGCACTGGCTTTTGCAGCACGTTGTTCAACCAGGGTAGATGTTGCAGTAATGTGTCTGTGCCGCATAAGCCTCTGTGCATGACAGCTTGGACCCTTTTGGTCCATTGGTTTCCAGCAATGATGTTTGGGATCCCGCGTTGAAAACTACAATATTTTTGTGCAAAAATTCATATTCTCAGTCTCCTACATCACAAAAACCATCAGCACTCTTTGTTTCTCAGAAGCACCATTCTTGTGGTCGGTAAAAAAACCGGTTAGCCCATCCCATTATTCTTGCTTGGATTTGCTTAAACACCTCCCAAAACAAAACATGTTCCTTTAATCGATTCCCCAAGTAATGTGGGTAAAACAATAATAAACCATGCCCCAAATCACCATAAATAGGTGGTATCTTTACCATTCCCAGTCATGGCTGGTTTATGGCACTGTTTTACCCACATCAGTGGGATTTCCCATTGGGAAAATATTTGAACATAAGCCAAAAATCATCGGCTCAGCAAATCAAGATTCAAGTACGTTCCCGCTTCAAGAGGATGACCCTCCGGTCATCAAACGTGGCAACTGAACATCCGCCATGTGTAGGTGAATTAGCCTCTGGTAAACATACAAAAAACTATGGAAAATCACAATTTTTAATGGGTAAATCAACTATTTCTATGGCAATTTTCCATATAAATCTCCATTTCCCCATGGTTTTTCCATGGTTTTCCAGAGGGTATACCCCATCGGGCCAAATAGCTATGTTAAATTACCAGAGGGTACCCACAAAAAAACGCCTACATTTGCAGTGGATTGTCCATTGCCACGATTGCATTTTAGGTGAACCATATTCAGCCTAAAACTACAAGAGGATAAACCATAGTCAACCGTATTAAACTGGTTGGTGGTATACCTACCCCTGAAAATTATGAAAGTCAGTTGGGATGATTGTTCCCAGTATCTGGGAAAATCAAACATGTTCCGAACCACCAACCAGAGAGATGTTTCAGCCACAGAGAGATGTTTTGCTGCCAGGGCACTGGTGATTGGCGGAATGGGCAGCCTTACATTTGCTTGCCATCAAAAATTGGGATTTCACCAAAAAACATGGTGGTAGGATGGATATATATAATAGGGATAACTTACTATATAATGATCGTTGGGTGGACTTGGATGTGTTTTCACCACAAACCAGGGGATATGCCCTGAAGAACTGTGGTTTCATATGGTAAAGCAAATCACGTAGATCCACCAGGACGTAGATCCGAGAAAAATGACCCAAACAGCTGAAGAAATATGGGTTTGTCACAAAAGTGCCTGTACAATGGGGATATGATGGGTATACATATATATAAATTATAATATATATATAATTATAATAATGCAATATAATAAAGTAACATCATATTTAGGTCAGGTTGGTAACATAAGAAATATCACTACCAATGGCCATTCACCAGCCCTATGTGTTGGCCAAGTCCCTATTGTTTGGGGGCGTCGATTCCCGGGCACCCGTCGATTCCCATGATGCTCTCCCTCTATGGCCCAAATAAAGCATACAGCTGAATGACATCTGTCAACTCGGAATATATATTCCGCAAAGTTCAGCTTGTTCCTGAAACTTGTATACCTGATATATACCCATTGTATACCCATCATATACCCATTGTATACCTGATATATACCCATTGTATACCCATCATATACCCAAGCTAATCAATTCAGGATTGAATGGTCCTGAAGCTCACTTCTCGTCCATCAACTACATGGTATCGGATGTTCTGGTCCAAGTACAGAAACCAGCTTCCGTATTCACAAGGGAATAGGGATTGAAGTTGAAAGTTCGTTCCATCTCCAGTTATGGTCATTTATTAAAATTTTCAACTTAACTAATTTTTATGGCCATAATCAAATGGTGTTCCAGGAAATACTCCCGAGAGTTTATGGCGTTCCAGCTCCATCTCCGGTTAGGGGCCATATTTTTCTTCGGCAAGGTGGCACATTGGGACAAGTTGGTTGAATGCCTTGCAGTGATGGCCCAACTAACAGTTATACATGGAATAACTCCTATAACTAGTTGGTTATCTATCATGAAATACAGACATTTATAACAGTTAAGGGCCACAACTGTGTCAGGTAACATGTAATCTGTTCCGAACACAAAAGGTTCAGCAGCATTAGTGTCACAACATAGATACCAACTCGTTGTTTCAAGTATCACATCTGTATGTTGGTAGATGGAACGGAATCCACCAATGATGTTAAATAACCAATTGGAACAGAAAAGGCGAGGTCACCGACTATTGACCAATATTGGCAAATCAACATATTGACACTGGGTGTCCCCATGTGCTGAAATAGATGGACCAACCAATGGAGAATCCCATATTAACCAGTTTCCTGATTGTCTGAGGTGGATTGACCATTCAATGGGGGCAATGATTCACAATTGTTGATGAAGACATAATCCATTATATATATTTTTGAAAAATATATGATACATGCATAAAACGAAACCATTGTTCATAGCTTATATCTAGTCTATTTATATTGCGTATATAAAGAAACCATTCCCTTATGTGGGGTTTGCTGGAAAGTAACCGCTGCATTGCTGTGCATTGCTGCATGGGGAATCAACCAAAAGAAAGTAATCGTTGCACATCCAAGCAACTTCACCCTGACGTATTCGCTCCAAGATCTCTAACTCAACGACCCTTTCAGCCAACGGGACGAAACGTCCTGGCGTTGAAACATCATGGATACAATACAAGGTGGATTATAACTAGGCAAACTATGTTTTTGTGGGAAATATTATATCTATAATTTATGGCGTTTATAAAACAACTTATAACTAGGGGGCCAACATTGTAGTGATCAATAGCAGGATAACTATGGATAATCGGAATCTAACATCAACCATCACGAGTATATAATGGGGATATCAACGGGTTCACCATCCGGTAGTCAAACATTGCTGGCTGGGAAATCCAGTATAAATCAATGGGAATTCCAGGATCCTAAAATGGAGGTACTGTACCATATAAGGCCATATTTTGTGGGGATATTCCCTGAAATTAAGCCCTCAAAAATAGGCCTTATGTATGGTAGGTACCTCCAATAAATCGCTTCCTGGGATGGCCAGTGAATGGACCATGAAGGTTTCTTGAGTTTCTTGCTGGGAAAATCATCTATAAATGAGAATGTTCCAGCCGTCCACGTTGCCTTAACCAATGAACAATTGGGACTTAACCAACAAAATACGGGATGGGATATATATTGGATATATATAACATGGGATTATCCTCTGGTAAAAAAATAACATACCTTTTTAAAGACTATTGTAATATTGTCCATTTATATGATATTCCTCTGAAAATAGTAATGTATGATAGCTGTTCTTAATGATCAAGATAGTATTTCAATTTCAAGAGGGGCACCAAAATATGTACCCTCTGGTAATTTGTTACAGTTCGCTATTGAAGCCATGGCCAATAGAAATAGTTGATTTCTCTACTGAACATGGTGATTTTCCATAGTTTTTTGTATGTTTACCAGAGGGTAACATATGATGTTTGATGTTGCATCCATCATGTGAGGTAGATGATAGACAGCTCTAGCGTTCTTCCGTTCCGAAAAGGTCGGTTGGCTAATGGATTGCCAGGGCTTATAATGACCAATAAGAGCAGGTGGTGCCCCATACTTAGCTAAGTTGGTTTATAACCAGGTAAACTGTGGTTTATGGTAAATATATCTACAGTTAAACTTACGACCCACTTACGACTGGGGGAGCACCGCCTTGTATAACTGACAGAGAAATCAATTAAATAATCAGGGACTGCACCATATATAAACATATTGTTGATGCATATGTTTTGCATATCTGTGTATATATATAGAGATGCCGTATGTACACGGCAGGCACCTCCAAAATTTAATGCCTGAGATGAACATTGATATGTGTTGGTATATGTTCAACCATGTTGCTGTAGATCTATGTTATACACATGAAATAAAATAAAATAAACCTAGTTACGTACAGTTATGGCCCGACTAACAGTTATAAATGGAATTATGACTCCTATATCTATGGTTAAATATATTCTGAAATAACCCAAAAATAAACTGTTAGTTGGGCAATAACTGTAACCAAGTTTGCTATCCTTTGGGCCATCGAATGAATCGCCGTGGAGGCAGACCATCGCCTGGTAGACAGCTGCAGTCCAACGCAGAGGGAGTGGCGTTTTGGTAGGTGGTGCGACCGCTAGGGCACGCTTCGCATGCCTGGCCCCGCCAAAAAAAACGAACCTTGGGCTATGGAAATTTGGCCATTGATCATTGATGGATGATTTACCAAACATGATAGTAGTCATGGATTATTTAAACAATTACCACAGGTTTCGGCGTTTCATGGGTCAATTTTTAACCCTCAATATCACATAAACATCCGAGATACGCCCCATAATCATCCCAATGGAACAAACACTATGGTCAGTTGTGGTGTCTCGCTGTTTACAGGATGTGAAATGGGTTCCTTCTTAATGTTTCGTGCGGGCTCCAGTAACAGAACTGGAACATGGGGTGTTTTTTTCTCCAATCTTAACCCAGTGTTGTTGTTGATGTGTTGTTGATGAACATGCAATATTTTTTGTAACCATCATACGTCATCATTAATCAAAAAAGGTTGTCGATCATCTCATGTACTTAAGTTTTGGAAAATGTTGATCGCCATTGTTGGTAGGATACCACCCCTTCCGATCAACATGTACGGCCATCGTCACAACATGACCCTGCACAGTATTTTTGAACCATACATGGTGGCGCAAATGGGGTTATTAATGGGTATAACCATGATTGAAAAAAGCATGGGACATAGTTCATAACCCCAATAACTATGGTAACATATCACATATCCACTTATAGATGGAACTACATCCCGAAGTACTGTTGTAATGCACGTGAAAGTCCTTTTATTCTGCACACGAAAAAATTGAAAATAAATCAACACATGTCAATCCGTATCGTTCAACCATCTGAATGTGGGGGATACATTGAAGTTCCCCGATTTGGGTTTTGACTAGGGTACCACGACACATACCTGTCACCAGCAAATTGTTTGGTTGTGTGCAAACCTTGGAGGGGTAAACCATGATAAAACTGTAATGAACCAGGTTTCATTGATAAAGGACATTCAATGTGCAATCGTACATGCAAATAAACATGTGTATAATGCACACATGTAAATTGTATGTATAATATGTATGAGTATATATGAATGTTCAAAAAATGCAAAGCATGATTTCGATAAAATATATGATAAAATTTCATGTGAAATTTGAATGGTGTTACTCTGGGCCCTTTGGACCCGTCAAAAGGGAGAATCAGAATTGACCAAGCTGCAGTGCTGCCAGGGCTGTATGAAAAACTCGCTTTGGCACAACCAAGGCATTGCAAGAAAGGTCCTGAAGAAACTCTTGGCCGATCACTTGTTGGCTACGTGGATCTTATATGATCTTATCATCCTTCATTATTATTCCTCTATGTGCCAATTAAATGGTTGTAACCAGCAATAATGTGCATTATGATGGTTATTCCCTATGATTTTTTTTGGCAATCCATCAGTATGGCGTTTTCTCACCAGGGGCGCTGGAATGATAAGAAATCATGGGGATATCTTGGGGATAATAGAACCCACAATGTGGTGCCCCAAAGATAGCAAAGTTAGTTTATAAATTCAATAAGATAGCAAAATTAGTCTATAAATTCGATAACTTTGGTTTATGATACTTATAACTCTAGTTTTCATGGGGTTTATAGGCCAACAAACATAACTGGGTTCACCACCTTGCAGAAAAATGATGACCAACAGTACTGGACTGATGGTGGAGTACTAGGGATGTAAGGATGTACATATAAGGAGCGAGAGAGATATGGAATCCTAAAAATGATATAACATCAATGCTGCTTCACAAAAAACTATACTGATAATGATAAAACGGATATAGTGGATTACAACTGGCAAATTTGTTATGAAATAAACAACAAAAAACAAACCGGTTCTCTTGACAAAAACCGCGCGTGTTCAGTTGGAGTATGCCCTGACGTCCGGTTCGTTGACTTTTATCCCTTTTTTGCTGTAGCCATTCCCACTGGCCCAAAAACGTAAAGCCGCCATGGGTTTACTCTCCAAGTTCAAACCTTTGAGCGTCCTGACACCGGTGTAAACCATCCGGGCTGGCATTGGACGCACGCGTCTGTGCGGGTGCTCTGACGCTGCGAGCCCGCAACACCTGGGGTGCGGCGCCTGGAAAAGTCAGAATAATGGGCAAATCAAGGGAAAAACCTTAAAACAACCATTTGGGAAAACAACTATCATCGAGATCTCATAAATTTCTTTTCTGAGCGGTGAACGTTTTTGCGCACTAGCCACAGGTTTCCTGCCCCGCCGCAACGGTGTAGAGCGAAGTTTCTTGTCTTCAAAACGCGTCCCTGAAAACCAGCCCCTTTCAACTAAAAAGTGTCTCGGAAAACAACGTCCCCATGCATCTCCTTTCTGAAAAAGTGCGCTCAACCAAGCAGGCGGAGCCTTTTTTTGGAAAAGCCCGTCAAAGAGACGGGGAACGTTTTCGCGTTGCCTGTCTGGTCACTGCTTACATATACCTCCACTTTCGACAGCCGTCAGCTTCAGTAAGATGGGCAATCCGAGCTTGAATCTTGCGCACCGCTCTCTTAGTAAGTTCCAGTCTTCGAGCACGTCGATCTTTGCTTGATGTGGCCATATCTTACTTCAAGTCAAACATGGGTGAGACACCCAATGGCTTAGCAAAGTTGCTTTTTAATTGAGTTGTCTATAGGGTTATGGCAGATATCTGTTTACTGGGCATTTTAAATCCTTTCAAAACCACCAAACAAAACTAGGAGGCACCACATTGAACTATATCTGGTCAGGTTTTAGTGGTTCCTGCAGGGATAAAAGTCATTTATGGGTTTTCAAGGGGGATCTAATGGTATTTACTTGGTTAACAGTTGGTTGTAACCCCATCAAACTAGTTCGTTATAACTACCATAAACCCTAGTGAAATTGTAGTTATAAAAACAACTTAGCTATCAAACGAGGGACCCACATTGTAACAGTTATAAATGGAATTATAATTCCTATAACAGAGGTTATATATCATTATAAACTCCTAGAACTATATAAGGGGATCTAATGGTATTTACTTTGATTTACCAACCATGTCTGGGTGGAATGCCGGCATTCCTCCAGTGATCCAAGGAAGGCCGCCGACGCGACTGTGGGCTACCAGCCGAAGACCCAGTGAGATTTAGGAAATATAATGGTGACAATACCAGTTTTATAGTAATAGTTGTAATAATCACAAATTAAATATATAACAATATGTAAAATAATGGTAAAAAACATAGTTATAATAACATTGATAATAATGGTGGTAAAAAAAGTTAGCTATAATAATAGCTAAAATGAGAGATACATTAATATTAATGATTATTATAGAATAGTTACAACAATAGATATAATAACAATTATAATGACAGCTAAGAACAAAGTTACAACGATAGTTATGATAATAGTTATAAACATAGTCATAAGTGTTCAACAGGTTAAAAAAAATATAGCACATAGCATTATATAGAATTGAATTGTGTCATAACTATAATTGTTTATGGTACAGCGCCCAATCATCGTTATCAAAGCTGGTTGGTGGTATACCTACCCCTCTGAAAAATATGGGTTTGTCAGTTGGGGGGACTGATGATGACATTCCTAATTTATGGAAAGTCAAAAAAAAACATGTTCCAAACCACCGACCAGAAAGCTATAAAGATACTTATTCAACAATGGTGTCCAATCCAACTCTGGATAATAGTTCACTGATGGGAAACACTGCTGTTTTCGCAGAGTTACCCCTACTGAAAACCATCATTCCAATGACGTCGCAGTGAGGTCGATATAGTGTACTGTATCCAAAATACTGCAAGTCCTGTACATCAACATTGCTACAAACAAATTCCTGCCGCTGAAAATGTTGGATAGACGTGAAAAGCAGGTGCTGTTTTTTGAACCATCCCATTAGCCGACCAGTCGGGCTCATGTTACATCATCCCATTCCTAGGGGTTTAGCAAATTTCAACAATATTTCAAACACCTCTGTTGGGGATGGTTTATGGAATTGCATTTGCCACAAAAAGCTTGGTAAAATGAACGGACAACAGAATGACATCGGAGACTGGGAAAGAAGAACCTCAACTAGATTGCTGTCAACCCTTCAAAGTAACCAAACTATGCTGCAATTTGTTTCGGTCCCAACAACAGTAGCCCTTTTCCAAGTCTTGTATAACTCCGTTTGCAACTTGAAACAACGATAGAAGCAAGTAGATATATCAGTCAAAGGCGATATTCAATAGGAAATCATAGCTCAAGGTCCAAAATTTCGACCATTGCTTTTTTGTTTGAAGACAAAACCTCTCCGACCAACATTCGACAACTGGCTGGTGGTGCAATAGCCATCTTGAAAAATATGACTTCGTCAATGGGAAGGATTATCCCATATATTCATTATGTAGAATAAAGAACGTTTGAAACCACCAACCAGACAACATCGATTTATTAGTGTCATTTGCTACGGGTGGTCGTAAATAGACTGCGAGGCTGCGCGGACATATCAAGCCCCCGGAGCTGCGCTACAAGGTGGTGCTCTCCCAGTTGTAACTTGATAAACCCCATTGACTATAGATATATCATGATATACCTACAATACACCATAGTCAACCTACTTACAAGCCAGCAAAGCGCAGCGATATGATTCGATAGTTTAAAACACCATTTCTTGACCATACCACCTGCTGTTTGAAGTTTGGATCCTTTTACTGTCAAAGCAAAAACAAACATTGAGGGTAACCATACCAAAATCCGCTGTTTGGATTAATTGATTTGCTTTGTTTGACTGGTTCGTGGTTGAGCCGTCCCTGAAAAATATGATCGTCTGTTTGGAAAAGGATGAAGATAAGACATGATTGATACCATGAGCCAGTTCAGGCAAACCAAGCAAAAGCAATCTCAATTTGCGTATTTTGGACTGGGATTACCTCATCAATGATCACGTGTATAACCACACACAACACTATATCACGTCCCTAGCTTCAAAGCACAGCGCAGTGGTTGCACGATAATGACATTGTTTGAGCCGTTTGGCTTGTGAGTATATTATTGCCGATGTGATGATGAGAAGAAGCAGGAGTTGCGGTACATATGGGATGTTCCCACTCGTGTAGATACAGCAGCCCGGAAATAGATAGAAACATGAGAAGCCAGATATGAACTAGATATCATCTATAACAACCTGGAAATATCTATTTTTGGTGGTTTCTATCACCAAAAAACATGTGGCATTGCTACCCAGACTAAGCATCTTGGTGGATACAACTCATCACACGTAGCAATGTAGTATGGGTTGAGCGATGGTGTTTGCGACTTAAAGCAATATTCATGTAGATTCACCAACAATCAATATGAAAAGCGATATTTTGATGGTATAAATGATGGTATTTTTGATGGTTTAAGTTAAAGATAGTTTATGTGATTTTCACACGATTTTAGCGTTAAAGCAATATCTTTATGGTATGTTTCTTCCACGCAAAAAAAACTTAAATGATGGTGTGATATGTGATGAACTCCCAAACACCAACGTGAATGGCTACAATTCGTCTAGTTTCAATGTGGTGTTCCCCAGCTATAAATTGGTGTATCAACCCCATTAACTACACGTATATCCACCTTAAGCCCTATGAGTTATACACAAACTTAGCTAACAAACTGGGGCACCACCTCGTAGTTGGGTTAAATATCCATTCTTCCCCCAGATCTGTTGGTTAAATCCCCGTTCTTGATGGTTAAACCAGGGTTTTTTTTCTGGTCCAAGACACAATTCTTCAGATACACCTCATGCGAAGACCAGTTTGCCGCAATTGCCTTGCAGTCCTGGAGGTTAAATCATGGAAAATGAGGATTTTTAACCCATACAAAATGGGCATTAGCTTTGTCGGTTGGTCGGATTTATGCTAGGTAACTTTGTTCATTTGCCTCGGCTAACGATTAGATGTATGATGTGTATATGTATATAACTATATATTAAATTACATGTATATATATGATAGTATATATATATGATATTATTATATATGATATTATTTATAACATTATGTATGTATAACATTATATATAACATTATTTGTTTTTTTTTAAAACACATACAATGTACATATAACATTAAAGACAAAACATTATATATGTAACATTGTGAATATATATATATATAAAACATTACATATACATATACCATTATGTATGTATATGTATATATATATATATATTATCATATATTATCTATAGTTGGATGGTTTTAAAAACTAACATACCATAACTGGGGGAACCCTTCCTGCATTGAGTTTACATTGATTTTTTATCGGCCAAAGGAGTCATTATTTTTTAAAGCATGCAGCTAAGATATACATACTGGTTGGTGGTTTCAATCCCTCTGAAAAAATAGTCAGTTGGAATTATTATTCCCAATATATGGAAAAAAATGTTCCAAACCACCAACCAGCATAGTATTCTTTCAAAACAAGATTTAGCCATGGATAGAATGGGTTTCTCCCTATTTTTTCCAGTCCAAATGACTTACAGTATAAACGGTCGATATTCCATACCTATGTTGATTCACTGCTAGGAGATATCTGGGAAATTTTAATAGTTCACTAGCCTGAATCTTGCGGCCATTTGGGGATGATTTCCCATTATTAACCATGATTCCAGGGCTCGGGAGAACAGTGAGGTCGTTATAATTTACCCTCTGATTGGTGGTTTCAACCCCTCTGAAAAATATTAGTCAGTTGGAATTACTATTCCCAATATATGGAAAAATACAAATTGTTCCAAACCACCAACCAGCCCTGATCTATGCTATTGAGAATGGTGTTTTTTTCACCAGCCAAAATGGGAACAGACTCGGGGTTGGGTGTGGCTCTGGGAAATTCCCTGCATCTTTCCGATTGGTAGGGGATATAGGGGATGATCTCACTGGAGATTTAACCATCAACCATGGGGGTTTAACCCTATTACCATGGGTTGGTTTGTAAGTTTGTAAACATAGTAAAAACAAAAGGAAAAACAATTTCCTTCCCCCCACTGAATCTAATTTACCATATACAGATACAGTATATCAGTATTAGGTCGGAGCAACCCTGTACAGTTATGGCCATTTAGCAGTTATAAGTACTGACAAAATTTTATAAAATGTATAATCCTATTTATAACCAACTATACAGTAATTCAAAAATGACCATAACTGTGTCATTTCAGGAAAAAAAGAATTCATCCTAACATCTTGCGGTAACGACTTGACAAAGTAACTTCTGCATCCAAGCGTTTGGGCGTTTTGAAACCATGGCCATGTGTTTGGGATCCTCCATGTTGCAAATGAAAAGCACACACAAATCTATTGATTTTGGGATCGGTCAAAACCTGTTATCCTACATTGGATAATCATCAGTTGTGGTTTAGAGGGACTATATTTGAACGAAAAAATCTCTAATGATGTTAACATATGTTTATAATCAGGTAAACTTGGATGGAACAATGAAACATCTACTTTTTTGATACCAATTTGGGACACCTGCTGAATAACATTGATAAACAAGACCCATATATATCTGACAAATGTGAAACATAATGAGCCATTGTATGGCAAAAAAAAAGTGCGCTCGTCGTGAGCAGGGGAGCAACTTGGTGTTGCCCAGCAAAAGGGACAGACCATCAGCCCTAGCTGACGCCGTCACAAAAAAGGGCAATTTTCAACTGACCGGAAAAGGAGAACCCCAGCCACCCGGCCACTAACATGTTTATACTGGTTGGTGGTTTCAACCCCTCTGAAAAATATGGAAGTCAGTTGGGATGATGACATTCCCAATATACGGAAAAAAATGTTCCAAACCACCAACCAGTATACCAAATTCCTGAGGACGAAAATGCATTTGCCAGACATTTTTTGGGTAAACATCAGGATGCCAGGGGACATTCCGTGTGACCTTGATGGTGACGACTTGTCGCTAGTTCAATAGATGCGCTTGTTGGGCTTATTATATATGAGTAGTGTACAAGAATATACGTCAAATATATATATATATATGCACAATTTGGGGTCATCCCCTATTGGTTGTGAAGATTTCAGTATTCCCGGAGGCATCACAAATTTAGTACTACAATAATTTTGTTGGTTACTCATAGAAGTACGGCTTAATATGTTGACCCCCAAAAAATGATGCTTTCAGCCTTTCAGCACAGAAGTGATCTTTGTGATTACCCTATGATTGGTGCTAGGGTCGTATTCTACTGAACAAGTTCACCACTCTCCTATATCACGCCTTGAGTTCAGGGGTTGCCCAAGTCGAGAAACTACGACAAACTCACCGCGCCCCGCGATTATGAAAGATTACTCTGATTATTACACCGTTTAAAGCCGTTCAACTATAGATATATCATATCCATATATATCTTTTGTAAACCCCAGTTGAACATAGTTATACACCCTGATGAGTACAACATAGTGCAACTATAGAAATCTAACATTAAAAAAATATGTAAATCTCTCTGTTGCCATTGTACCTTTTTCATAGCCCCCGGCTGGTGAAATCCCTGGTGAGAAAATCCCGTCCTCAGAACTTTCGATGGAGCTACTACCCAAGCTGATCCTGAGCGTTCCACGGAAACGACATCATGATTTACCCAAAAAGGCAAACTAACATAACTTGCGTAAGTGGAAAATCACCTTATTTTTCATGGGCATACAGGCTAAATATGGCTAAATTAACTATTTCTATGGCAATTTTCAATAGCAAACTGTAACAGTTTACCAAAGGTTAGTACATGGGGATTTTTCGTGGTGATGACGGAGCGCTTTTGGTCGCTTTTGTCTCCTCAGGTACACGATGGCAATAAGGAAAAGGACCAAGGTTTGCTGGCCCTTAGCCACAAAAATATCAGAAACAATTTGGCTATTACTAACAGATATACATCTTTTTGTTGCCCTCTCTCAAAACGACATCTCGTTGATCTCCTTGTCTTTGTGCGCTTGCAGATTTCGTACTGGTGCCCGAAGGAAGTGCCAGTCTGCTTCGAACAGTACCATAGTTGGATCTGAATCTACTTCACCCCGCATCCTGCGCACTCGGTCGCGGGATCCTTTGAATCCACTCGGGCTTCCGTACACAGGGGCGTTATGCATCGGATTCAACTGAGCATCGATCTTGACACCTGGAACATGAGCATCGATCATGGACCCAAATACCTCCTGAAAAGGTACTTCATTGCCAAGTCGCACCCGCATACTTACTAGAAGGTACTTAGATCCATAGCGGCAAAAAAAATGTATATATACATATATATATACATATATATAGTATATATCCACCATGAAAACCACAATCTAATGAAATATATGATAACTCATGTATATATATATATAGATAATAACGGATATACAATGTGGACATACATATGTCATCATATATCATCATGTATCCGATAGTACACTTTTAAAACACCTTCCCCCCAATCCCATGAGGGTTCCATCTGATGGTCGATCCCAGGGCTCCACTGTGGCGTTTTGGATGCCTGTGGCATCCGATATCTTTCCATACGCTCAGAGTAAAATTACTCTCTGGTTATAGCCATGGAAAATAAGCCATTTATAAATGAATTATGATGATTTACCTATTAAAAATGATGATTTTCCAGTTCGCTACGTTAAATAACCAGAGGGTAACAAACACCCTGCCATGTTTATCCATTTTTTTTGGAGTTGGAACACGTTGGAACATGACTTTATACAAAAATGAAGCATTTTTATCCATTGTTGGGGGTTGGATTCTAATACCTTAAATAAACATTGCAACAATCAGGGTCTATGTCAATCTGCTGAAGGATATCTGGCACCTGGCACCAGAATGGATTTCGCCAAACCATCAGCTGGATGTTCAGCATCCCTACAAGATGTCAAGGATGAAGATTATCACACTGTATATACTTATGGCCATTGACAGTTATAAATTGGATTATTTCATGATATATAAAATTATCATCATCATCAACATCATCATCATCATATTATATATATATGTGTAACCTTACTTGTAAGAGTTATGATTATAACTGTTAGTTGGGCCATAACTGCATGATCTATATCAACGCACACTTTATCGAACAGAACAATCATTACAGTCAGATTAAAATCCTCCCATTGTTGGTCAACAATAAATTATCTCTCGCCTCTGCAACCCAGTCGTGCTATGTTACATTTCAACCAAGCAAACAAAGTCTTCCATTGCCCCCTTTTCCCATGGCTAGCTTATCTACCCTCCAGTAAACTAACATAGCTATTGAAAATGGCCATAGAAATCGTTGATTTACCCATGAAAAATGGTGATTTTCCATAGTTATGTAACAGTTTACCAGAGGGTATCCATCTGTCTTTTTCCTGCATCCCTCACTCCACCCAGTTCCATTGCTAAACCGGCAACGGTTGCCACCAAAGATCCACACGGGCATGACCACGCTCACATCCACGTCGCCATCACCTGAAGCAACGAGGATCAAGTGTGCTACCGCCAGGATAATGGGAATGGATAATCCCAGTATATTTCAAAATTATCAATTATCATTGGTGATTACAACATGGTGATTATAATTATGATTATAATATGGTGATACTCATAATGGTGATAGATATAATCACTAAATTCAATGGGAATTTCAGGATCCGGGTTCGGACCACTTTTGGAGGTTCAGATGTCGAAAACGTGCATGCCGTTGTGGCGCGAAGCACATTTCCAAGTCAAAATGTACAAAGCACA
>Ga0126342_10001830_pt1:30000-31432 | contig 31432 bp, 22 predicted proteins | sample Cyp1metagenome_FD_92528 | JGI IMG/M metagenome (GOLD analysis project Ga0126342, IMG submission 92528) | Coral microbial communities from Lord Howe Island, Old Settlement Bay, Australia - Cyphastrea 1 metagenome | ecosystem: Host-associated > Invertebrates > Cnidaria > Coral ...
TGTCTTCGCACAGCAATGCTTCTGAAAGGACCTTGGAGCCACATCTCCCGTGTTAACAGAAGCTTCCACTCATTGCTTGCCAGTTCGACCCCACGACAACTCACAGCAGCTGCAACCCTCAGCCCGCCCAATGAATTCTGCCTCCAAAACCAAAGCTCCCAGGCAGCTTGTATCCACAAAGATTCACTTGAAATTGCGACAGCAGTGTGAAGAACACCAACGTATGTGCTTCACGCAACGCCTTGTGAACTTCTTCAGAGACCACTTTCAGATCAATTTTTCCACACCATGTGCTGGTCCAGTTGGTGCCCAGTTGGTGATCTGGTTGGTGGTATACCATGGTATACCTACCCTTCTAAAATATAGATATATGTATATTAGTCAGTTGGGATGATTATTCCCAACTGAATGAAAAAATAAAAAATGTTCCAAACCACCAACCAGGTTAATGTGGGATACAGATTAGTGTGGGGATACACTATTGTGTCCACAGACCTCAAAATAATTGTGTAACTTTGGAAATGATCGAGGGTACAGTTTTGTGTCCACAGGATTTTGGTGTAAGTTTTTTTTCATTTTTTTTTTTTAATTTAAAATTGTTCTAAATTATTTTCTATTTTTGTTGAATTGTTTTAAAATGAGAATTAATTATAATTAATGTATATATATATATATATTAATTATTCAATTTTTAATTTAACAATTTTTAACATTACATGTTTTATTTTTATTTTTATTTTATATATTCATTTTTTTTAATTTAACAAATATATATATATAATATACAATTATTCAATTTTTAATTTGACAATTTTAAACATTATATTTATTTGTGTCAGGATACACTATTGTGTCTTGGTCTTGTGTCTGGGGTACACTATTGTGTCTTGGTCTTGTTTCTGCTCAAACGTTTTTCATTTATTTTCATTTTGTTTAAGCTTTTTTCTTTTACTTTGATTTTCCCATCATTGAAATTTTCCAGATGCCTCCCACAGGAAATTACATCCAGTTTCACAATAGTATGGGGATACACTATTGTGTCCAGCTGCTTTCCTGAGGTGATGATTTTGATTTTTTTCAAGCATTTCCTTTACCTTTTTCTTTGCTAAAGTTTTTCCCTTTTAATTAATTACTTTCTTAGTTTCTTTCATTTGAAATTCTCAGAAATGCACAGGTTCCCAAAATATATGATGCCTCATTAAAACCCAATTAGAAACATCACTCAAACAATTTTTCAAGGGGGTAAACCATGAGCAACCCTGATCCACAATAGTGTGGTTTGTTTGGGGGTACACTATTGTGTCCAGCTGTCTCCTGGGGCGATTTTTTCAAACTATCCCTTTACCTTTTCCTTTGCTAAAGTTTCCTTTTACTTCCTAAATTTTCTTAATTAGTTTCTTTCATTTGAAAGTATCAGAAATGCCAAATTTCC
>Ga0126342_10001831_pt1 | contig 31431 bp, 24 predicted proteins | sample Cyp1metagenome_FD_92528 | JGI IMG/M metagenome (GOLD analysis project Ga0126342, IMG submission 92528) | Coral microbial communities from Lord Howe Island, Old Settlement Bay, Australia - Cyphastrea 1 metagenome | ecosystem: Host-associated > Invertebrates > Cnidaria > Coral ...
ATATATATATATTATGGTTTAAATATGGTTATTAGCCACTTATGATTCGTGGGACCTACTAACTAGGGCTATTAACCACCAGGATCCTCCAAATAGTTGCTAGTGGATGGTAACAACAAACATAACCACTATCATCAATACCCATGATTAGCCACTTGCTGCATATTATATGGTTATTATATGGTTATTATATGGTTGTTACATGGTTATTATATGGTTGTTATATGGTTATTATATGGTTATTATATGGTTGTTATATGGTTATTATATGGTTATTATATGGTTGTTATATGCTTATTATATGGTTATTATATGGTTATTATATGGTTGTTATATGGTTATTAGCCACTAACTAGGCTTATCATGGCATTAGAATCCCCTGGTGATTGATACCCAACCCGCAACGGTCACCGCAACGGTCGTCGCCTCGGGGTTGTACTGCAAGCGTCGTCGCCCCGCATCGTCGCTCTCGAAGGTCAAGTCGCTGACCTGCGGCGGGAATTACCGAGCACAACAATGGATAATCATAAGTCGGGTTGGGATTATCCCATATATGAAATGGAAAATAAAATTCATTTGAAACCACCAGCCAGAAGTCAAATGGTTATTGACCAACAATGGTTGTTATCATCAATATGGTAGTTGTTAGTAATAACCATTTGACTTATGATTGTTACAATAGTTGTTATTCATCAATGTTACAATAACTACTAACAATAACAACAGTTGTAATATGGTCCATCTGGTTGTTTTGAATTGATCAGTTATCGCCAGTGCAGGACGGGTCCGAATTTGGCCCAGATTTTTTTTCCGAGCACTGAGAGGTTGGCGAAGCGCGAAGCCAACCTGTTCGCTCCACTTCATTAAGTATCTGGTTGGTCAATGGATTGGTTTAAGGGAAAATCTACAGGAAACCATGGTTTTTACCATCAAATATAGGGGTTTCCTGTAAATTTCCCCATCATCTAATTCTATGAGTTGGTGGTTGAGCCCTACCCCTCTGAAAAATGATGGAGTTCGTCAGTTGGGATGATGACATTCCCAACTGAATGGTTCCAAACCACCAATCAGATATAGATTTAAGACTAGAACCAGAGATATAACTGATATAACTGGATTCTTGTTCCAAACCTGTTCCCTGTTCTACTTTGAAACGTGAAAATCTAGGGATTCTGGAAGATGTTTAAAGTTTAAACCCCAACTTTGGGATACTCCTGACTTGGAATGAACGAAATTATGGCTTTCCCACACAACACGGATCCACCCAAGCCCATTTACGCCAAAAATACCGTGTGGGTGCTATTTTTTTCAACCTCCATGGAATTGGACGAAAAAAAACACCCAAAAAATGGTCAATCTCTGCAGCTTCAGGTCCAAAGGTCGCCTTGCTGAAGCTTACGGTCCTCCGGCGGTCGCGTGATGCACGCGAGCCGCGCGACGCGGCAATGCCTGATGGTTGAGAAACGGGTGGCCGGTGGTTTCCCAACACCCAATTTAAGGCTGGAAAAGGCCCTAAAATGCCCTAAATATAGAGGCAAAACTAGCAATTTGACCCCCTTGTGGCAATAATTTACCTACAAGAGGTTGGAACTATGTTGATGTTCAACTTATAAATCAGTTTATAGTATATTTGAACCGGAATTATATAAACTTGGCCGGATCAAAATCCCATATTTGGGCTTCAAAAACATCGTTGAAACCACCACTAATTGCGACTATTAATCGGTTGAAAAAGAAGCAGAGGGCTATCCTCGCTCCCAGGAATCCCAGGTATGAGGTGCAAAGCACACTGTTTGATTGGCAGGTGGGGCCCCACCCACTCTAATCCTATTCATATGACTTCATATTTGCTTCTTGTTCATCATCTGCTGAAGCAGGGTCCATCAGACGACGAGGAGTTTGGACACCTGTGCCGTTTGCAAACTCGTCGCCGGTTTCGGACGGATTCCATTTCCGCAAAGTTCATCAATTGGCTGCGAGACAAAACCCTGGTACCAGGGTTTTTTTTGTCCACAATAGCTGGCATTTATGGATGAGAACATTGCTCCCAAATAATGGTACTACATCAAGTTGTTGACCTATGCCTATCATCATATTGGTCAATTGGGGATCATCGTTCCGAATCAGAGGTATGGGATTTTGCAGCCTGGTTGATTCACGCCTTCAACTTCCTTCAGTGAATTCAGGATCATCATCGGAAGGTTTCAGTGCCACGATGGGATCTACAACCCCTACAAGTACTGAAGTTGATCTTGAACTGCAGACCAATCGCCACCCTCCTCCGGATCGCCCCAAGTAACGACTGACCCATCCGCCAAGATGGCTGCAAATTCAACATGTGTAGCCGCAATATGCTGAACATCTTTAAGCCGATCTTGAACGGCAGAGCAGTCACCACCAAAGTCTGGATCACCCCAGGCAACCACCGATCCATCCGCCAAGATCGCAGCAAAGGCAAAACCTGTGGCCTGAATTTGCTGCACGTTCTTCAGCTGATCTTGAACTGCGGAGCAGTCACCGCCTGCCGCTCGATGGCCCCAGGCAAACGCTGATCCGTCTGCCAAGATCGCGACAAACGCACTGCGAGTGGACTGAATTTGCCAGACATTCTTGAGCTGGTCTTGAACCGCGGAGCAGTCACCACCACAGTCTGCTTGACCCCAAGCAACCACTGATCCATCGGCCAAAGTCGCTGCAAAAGCGCCACCTGTGGCCCCAATTCGCTGAACATCTTTGAGCCGATCTTGAACTGCAGAGCAATCACCACCACGGTCTGGACGGCCCCAGGCGACCGCTGATCCATCGGCCAAGATGGCAGCAAATGAATTACGTGTGGCGTAAATTTGCTGCACATTCCTGAGCTGGTCTTGAACTATGGAGCAGTCGCCACCCTGTTGGGGATCGCCCCAGGAAACGACAGATCCATCGGCCAAGATCGCTGCAAATGCACTGTCTGTTGCCTGAATTTGCTGCACAGTCGTCAGCTTATCGTGAACTGCAGAGCAGTCACCGCCATCGTCTGGTGCGCCCCAGGCAACCACAGATCCATCAGCCAAAATCACTGAAAAAGCGCCACCTGAGGCTTGAATTTGCTGAACATGCCTGAGCTGATCTTGAACCTCTGAGATGTCACCACCAAAAGTTTCACTGCCCCATACAGTCACTGATCCATCTGCCAAGATAGCAGCAAATGCGGAATCTGTGGCGCAAATTTGCTGCACATTCTGGAACTTTTCTTGAACTGCAGAGCAGTCACCACCACAGCCTGGATCGCCCCCAGTAACTACCCTGTTCCCTCCACAGCACCACACTGCAAAAGCTAAGTCGGTTGCCGTTATTTTCGGTTGCTGTGCCACAGCCATCAGCTGCTCCCCATCTTGCACCCCTGCAGCTTGCAAGGAGTCCGCAAGGTTAGTCAGGACTTGCCCCTCCACAGTAATCAGTTTCAGGAAGCCCTTTCTGAAAGTTTTTTGCGCAAGAAGTTTCAAGTCCCCCACTTTGGAGTGTTCAGAAAGTGACAGAGTTTCCCCAGAACCACTCGGGAACGATACATTGACTCGAAGCATTCGAAGAAAGACAGAAAATCCGCTCACAATACAATCAAAATGTGTGCATCTTAAGCCACATGTGCCATCCGAGAAGCTGCACATGACCCGTGAATTCCTTTGGTCACATCCTTGCTCCATTTTCATGAAGTTGTTTTTTTTCTCATCCCCCCCAAGAAAAAACCTGTTTCACTACCCCAACATATTCCATTAATTTCCATTTAATATAGATGTTATCCTCAAAAAATCTCCCCATCTTTTTGTTGGATTTATCCCATACCCGCTTTTTTTTTGTCGTTGTGCTGATGCTTCAAATACCCTTCATCCAACGCATCTCCGCATGTAGCCATGAAATCACCATCTGTGTTGGCCTCGAAACGTCGCCATCACTTTGTTAAACTGACATCGCCATTTTTCTTTGCTGCTGAACTCTAAAATCACCAGTAAATCACATTAAATCACATTAAATCCCATTAAATCCCAGTAAATCACCATAACTTTGCTGGTGAATCCTCTAAACTCACCACATGTGGCCTCGCCCTGCCAGGCTGGCCGCCACCCCGGCCGCGAGGCCGGTCACGGGCCGCCGAGGTCCCACGACGGCCTTTCTTCGGAGGTGATGGATTCACCCCAATGCCGCCGACGCAACCCTACGACGGATAGTGCCAGATATATCGATAGTCCCTGATTTGGATTTTTCATGGGATTTACCCTCTGGTAATCCAACAAAAAACTATGGAAAGATCCACCATGTGAAAAATGGGAAATTTCACTTAATTTCGACTGGGCCATGGCTTCAATAGCGAACTGTCACAAATTACCAGAGGGTATCGTCCCTGATTTGCGAAGATGGATTTTGATTCTCTCAATGGGACATCCACTGTACGGGAATCAATCTATACAGGATGGTGCCCCCCAGGTATGTTTCTTGGACTATAAACCCCAGTAGCTAGGTCGTTATATCTACCATAAACCATAGAATGCTATAAATCACAGAATCAGCTATAAATCAAAGGCATGAAATATCATCCAGAAAATGGTTCCATAGGTCCAGTTCCGCAGTTCCAAATCACCAACAGAACGAAGAAGCTATATGAGTCAGTGTTCAATATTTATTACCAAAAAAAACACATGGATCATATTTGACGGCAAGTTTAGGACCTCGCCGGCTCTCAGGTCAACTGGTTCACCCATGCAACAAGAGATATTCATATCTACCATTAAACCCTAACTATATTCGTTGTAAGTCAACTTACTTAACAAACTGGGGCCCCACTTTCCAATATATTCCATCAAATATCCCCATGATATCCGTACAAAATGAGTGGTACAATACTGTAAAATCATCATTTTAATGGTTGCTTTCTATAAATGCTACTAAAATTACCATCATGGTTCTAAAATTGATATAGCAAATCCCCATAAATAACCATATAAAATGAGCATTTTCGTCCCATGGCTAAGTAGCCAGCCAAACTCCAGACCTGTCCGTTTGGCACAGCGTTTCCGCCGGCCCTTGGGTGCACCGTTGGGCCCGCCCTGCGACAGCTAAGCCCAGAGAAAAGTTGATAGAATCCAGCACTGCTATTTGACTGTATGTATAAAATGGTGGTAGATCACCATCTTTAAGTTCGGTAAATCAACTATAAATGTGCAATTTTCAATAGCTATCTGGTAATCTTACACCAAAAGTATTATTAACTATGGTAAATCACTCCAATAGCTATGGTTTATGATACGTATTACGATAGTTAATGGCTGGTTGGTGGTTGAGCCCTACCCCTCTGAAAAATGATGGAGTTCGTCAGTTGGGATGATGAAATTCCCAATATGATGGGAAAAATAATCCAAATGTTCCAAACCACCAACCAGAAGAAAATGATATACCCGTAAATCACATTCAGAACTGATCTTCAACTTGAGGTTCCCACTTTCGTGAGATGCGAACCTGTGCAAAATATCGGGAAAACAAACTGACAGATGCAAGGTAGCGGGGATTTATTCATGCCCAGGTCGCTTAATCAAACTGGTCATGTTTTTTCAGTCGGGTGATGAATGGGTCGATCATCTGACATGAATTGGGCAGCATCGCGTGCGTGATTCGATTTGAGGCCTTGAGGCCAATGGAAGCATGGCCTCCATAGCTTCGAATCTGATTTCGTCAAAAGTCGAGCATTAAATGTTGCAATCATTTCCTAGCTATGGTCGACTCCTTGACATATATCATGAAATTCTTAATGTGCATATCTATATCTATATATATACATATACATATACATATACATATACATATACATATATATATATACACATACATATACATATATAAATATATATTATACATTAATATGTCAATCTGGAGTCCTTTGTTTTGATTATCCCTGAAATCTACCACATGCCTCGATATGAACAGCCGTGTGTGTTCTGGCCATGATTCCGACCAACTCGAAGCTGAAAATCTGCACCAGGCTGTCGGATTGGTGGGAGGTCCATGATTTCAGAAAGCAGTATGGACATTAGATGATCTATATATGGACATTAACTGGTTGGTGGTATACCTACCCCTCTGAAAATATAAAGTCAGTTGGGGGTACTATTCCCAATATATGGGACAATGAAAATCATGTTCCAAACCACCAACCAGTTAAGATGATCCAATGATTCTAATGTCCGAATCATTAGATGATCTATATTAGATGGTTTATCATCCTTCATCATTGAATGTGGCAAGTCTATCTAGCATTAGATTCCTTAGATTATCTAATGATCTATATGATAGAATCAACGATCTCTGCCTGTCATGTCATCATGTTCCTCTTCTTCGATCCCAGTTCCTTCAAGTTTGTCCCATGCTTTGACCACAATGTGGTGCCCCCTTCTTAGCTCAGTTGGTGTCTAAGTTTGCCAAGTAGGGATTATGGTAGTCACATGGATACTTAGTTGGTTCTACCAACCTATGACTGGGCACCAAATTGCAATACATCTCAATATATTCTCATCATATCCCAACTATGGCTGGTTTGAAGAACTCCATAACTTTGTTGGTGAACTCTCCCATTTATTTCGTGTTACATCCCATCAAAACACCATGTGTATTGCTTAAACCCAATTAAAGCACCATGTCAGTTGGTTTAATTCCCTTGAATTGCAAATGTTGTTGGTTAAATCCCGTGGTTTATACCCGTTATTAAATGCATCAAGAATATAGTAACATTATCATATCCCATAAAACTCCGCAAGTATAGCACCAGATTCAGAATGTATCATGTTACATTAATGGCTCAATTGTAATACAGTAATTGATCCATTTATTCACCAAGCTTAGCAGCTAAATTATCAGAATTCACTAACCATGTTCATCCTAGAATCGAGATAGCATAATTATATAAATACAATAATTCATAATTCACTACCCTCTGGTAAACATACAAAAAACTATGGAAAATCACCATGTTTCATGGGTAAATCCACTATTTCTATGGCCATGTTCAATAGCGAACTGTTAAATGACCAGAGGGTAACCATTATGATTCATCTAGATACCACTCTTTGCAACCCCAACAAACTCTTTTTTGCCATCCCCGCGAACCCGCGGACGGCAAACAGTACCCAAACTAACGGCCGGTCAGAACGTCCCACCAAGTGGACCTGGGACGAAGATGGTTGGTGATCTGAGAAAGCCGGGTTTCTACTCGAAAAGCGCTGGGATTTATGGACATCCAAAGATGATATGATTCAGAGCCATAAATCCCCAACATGGATAATGGTTGCATTTAGGATTTATATGGATTTATGGATATCCAAAGATGATATGATAGATCGGCGTTGATTCAGAGCCATCTGAACAAACGGAAAATGGTGTCATGTTACCAATGCTGCCAATGTTGGAGTAATACTTTTCAGCAACAATCATGGGGATTGCCAAGCAACAAAATGAGTCAAGCACTGCTTCTGGCCCTCGGGGAAAAAAATGTTAGACGGAAAAATCAGATCTGTGCTATTCAACTTAGACAAATGGTGAGATGGACAGCCAAGTAGACATTGGGACGGAATGAACAAATGAACAAGTACCACTATGTGCAAGCACGGAAAAGGAAGAGAAAGTATACAAACTCTTGAACCTCGGCTGTGTGTGTGTGTTTCCCAAAACACACAGTTCTGTTGGCAATAATAATGATATTCGTAAGAATAGTAATAGTAGCAATAGTAATAGTAATAACTATGGTAATCATTATATCAAGAACAAGAAAACTATAACAATAAAACCGTGCCTGGCTTCTAAATGTCCTCGTTTCTGGACAAAAAAAAACACGATCAAAGTCTCAATCCAGCCCGTTGACCCAGCAATGGTCACATATTTTTACAATATCCTATGCTTATATGTACATACATAGATATTCACTCATCTATTAAATATATATGTATGTATCATGTTGTTGGTTAAATCAAATCCCATTGCCCTCTGGTTATTTAACATGGCTATGGAAATTTACCCATTTATAGATGATGTAATGATGATGTACCTATTAAAAATGGTGATGTTCCGCGATCTTCAATTTCCAGAACTTACAGTACATCGATGTCCATCATTTCTTTAGCGGATTTTCGCGATAAATCTCCATCTACAGCTGATTTTCCCTGGTTTTCCCAAGCGGCTCAGGCCGTGGTGCCCAGCCCTGGAGAGGGGAACGAGGGGAACGAAGTTGCCCCTTTTTGGTCGAAGAAGGCGAAATCCATGGTGTTTTCATGTTGATTTTAGCAACAAAAATGGTGATCTAATGGGATTTCATGGAAAAGGGATATAATGCGGATATATCACCACCAATCACCAATTAGTAGATTAATCCATATTAATCCCCTGCCCCAAAATATCAAAACACCCGCCAGAAAGCATGCGAGCAAGGATGAAATCACATATTTGGGACGAAAGGCTGTCCAGTATTAAGGAGCTGGGATTTCCAGAAGGGTGTCTGTGCATTTTGGCTATGTCCGATATCTGCGATTTTCACAGTTGGATCAAATATTGTGCAAAAGGGTACTGTGTACTTAACATCACTTATATAACCATAAGTTGACTCAACGACGAAATGACCGGGGGTTTAGCAAGAATCATCCATTTAGGTATTATCTGGGTATGCCCGAAATGCTAAAGACATCTCGAGACCTCATTAAATGACTAGTTGATAATCTGTTGAGCAGACGAACTGATGAGTTTGGGGCATGTCGCATGTCTAAACATACCACTTTCAAACTCAAATGAAAGCGTGTTCCACGGTCTAAAACGCTGAGAACGCCAAATCCCACAAGTTCTGCAGTTACAGAACTCTGAATTGTCAGAAAAAAAAAACATCACCATTTTTGTTACTTAAATCCCATAGTTCTACCCATGAAAACCCAACTGCACCTAGACCCACCCATCATCCCATCTTCGCCTGTGCTGGCGCTGCTGCCGGCGCCACCGCCGGCGCTGCGGCCGGCGACGGCGGCACCGCGGCCGGCGCCGCGGCGGCCGGGGCGGGTGCGGCGGGGAGGACCTTCGGCTCGTTGAGTTCCTTGGGTTCCTCCACCACAACCTGACATTGCTGGGGACCCAACCAAGTGATCAGGGGAACCTCCAACTCAGTTTGGGGCACCAATCTGGCCACCTTTGGTGAAATCGGCTTCAACGACAATGGCTTTTTGTGGCAACCCCTTCGCACCTTCGCCGCTGGCGCTGGTGCGGCACCGACCAAGACTTTGGGGTCCAAGGATGCTGGCCCTTCAGAGACGATGACCTGGAGGGCGCCATGGGATCCACAGAAAGGCGAGATTTATAGCCGCTATAGCCATGTCAATGGGAGATAACGGGGGATATCATTAAGGGGATATTAATGAGATATAGTGGGAAATAAATTGATAAAATGGGTTATATAACCAACCAAATGGGATTTGTTTAATGGGGATCATACATGATCATGACCCATTTGACCCATTGGAATTTAATTGAATAGGGACAATTCCGCCATATTGGGGATAATTGTCCCTTTAGGATCCTTTAGGAACGTCCAACATGTTCTGTTTATCGCATAACCAGTGGATTTAGGAAGGGTGGTGAAACTGTACTCACCCTTGGAGAGCATAGAAGCCCAACCTGGTGCGTACTGACAAAAGTGGGGAAGATTTTTTGGGGCAGTCGTGGTGTACTGCTGTGTCATTCTTACAACGAATCTGGGTCATTAAATGTCCCCATTGAACATCACCCAACCATTAGGTATATGGTCTATAATGGCTACTATAAGGTGATGTCCAATATACCCAAAATGGGACAGTTACCAACCCCTGACGAATCGACGAATTTCGAACTTTGGGGTGAAAAAATCTCGCAAGGCACTTATGTTTTGACTTCTTGGGCTCGATGAGAGGCTACGCAGTGATAAGTTGGAACTTTTGTCCTAGACAAGTGTAACCTGCTCCTGGACTGCATAGCAGTCACCGCCTCTCTCTGGATTGCCCCATGCAACGACGGATCCATCGACCAAGATCGCGGCAAATGCATACCATGTGGCCTGAATTTGCTGAACATCTTTGAGCCGATCTTGAACGGCAGAGCAGTCACCACCAAAGCCTGGATCACCCCAGGCAACCACCGACCCATCGGCCAAAATTGCGGCAAATGCGGCATGTGTGGCCTGAATGTGGTGCACATTCCAGAGCTGATCTTGAACGGCCGAGCAATCACCACCATCCTCAACATCGCCCCAGGCCACCACTGATCCATCAGCCAAGATGGCAGCAAATGCGTGAGATGAGCATTGAATCTGCTGCAATCCCATTCAACTCCTTTGATGCAGTATGGCATTATGATTGGAAGAATGAGGAATTTTACCGTCTCATGATTACGAAAGGGTATGAACACCTTTTGCTTTCTGACGCACCTTTCACAGGCTGATGCCTGCTGCAAATGCCATTTGTGAGGCTTGAACCTGCTGCACACTCCTGAGCTGATCTTGCACTGCAGAAACGTCGCCACCAGAATCTTGAGCGCCCCACGTGACAACTGTGTCACCTCCGCAGCGCCAAAGAGCAAAGGCTCCGCCTGTTGATGCCAGCTGTACTTTTTGTTGTGCAAAGGCAGTGATGTTGTCTCCATCTTCAATCCCTGCTGCTTGCAGGGATTTCACATGGTCACTGAGGACATGCCCCTCTGCAGTGACAAGTCGAAGCCGGAAGCCTTGTCCAAATGACTCTTGGGCGAGAACAATCAGGTCCCCTACTTTGGAGGACTCCAAAATTGCAAGTTGGTTCCTCTTTCCGCTGGGCAAAGCCACATTGATTTGAAGCATTTGCTAAGAATTATCTTCACTGGCTCGAGCCCTTTGGAAACTTTGGCGCATAAACAACTCACCCAACAAACATGGCATTTTTTCATCCGTGGATCATGTGGGTTTGTCTGAAAATAGGGTATATTCCCAATGAAATAGCCATTTAAAAACGGGATAATGATCATGAAAACCATTGGGATTAGGGGTACATTATTTTCAGACACACCCATGTTCCTTTTCAAGAAATCCACAGCGATTCCCCGGAAGGGCTGCCGTGCCACCTTGCCATCTCTCATCAAAGCCTTCTTTAGCTTCGCCGCCTCGGAGAGTGGAGAGTCGTTCGTCCGCCGTGGTCCCACAACAACCATATCTGGTACTATCTAATGTGGTTAAAACAATGTCATAAACCACCCCATGACTGGGAATGCTTTAAACATACCACCTATGTATATATATATATATATATGGAATCCTGGGTAAATCATCCCATGTTCTCCCGCAAAATCCATGGTAGTTGGATGTTCTATCTCATGCGCCTGAAAACTACCGAGGAAATCGATCAAAATCCTGGGATCCGAGGCATTTCATGATCTTTGGAGCGACCCCTATGAATTGACATAAATGGATGTTAAATGACAAATATAAAACTATATTAACGGATATATATATATATATATGTGTATATATATATGGCACCCCGTATAATATATATATATATATAACATATGTATACATATATATATATATATATAGAATTATATAGATATATATATATATATTTATGTTGATATCGCCATGGGATATGTCGCAATTGATATGCCCAAGGTCGCCCAGCGCTTCACCCAGACGTCCCAACATCACACGGGCGCCCATACCGTGGCATTGCCAGCAGAGAGAGTCGTGGCGCAGTCTGGCCGCGATGCATCGGGAAAGTCATCAGGTATGGAAAATCTGCAGGATTTGGGGTTTGGTTGGGGAAAAAACTATGGAAAATCACCATTTTGAATAGGTAAATCAACTATTTCAATGGGGTATTTTCAATAGCTATGATCAATTACCAGAGGGTATCCTATTCCTATTCTTACTGGTGCGTTTTACGTAGGGAATGGATGGGAATGGGGGTTGCTGGGATTATTATTACTAGTGATGAAATGGATTATTCCCTCATTCCCTGCGTTTAGCACCAGTAAGAAAAAGAAACAACACTTGTCTTTGGGGTGTCCAAAGGATTTCAAAATACTCTCTGGTAATTTAACATAGCTATTGAAAATGACCATAGAAATAGTGGATTTTCCCATTAATCATGGTGATTTTCCAGTTCGCTATGTTAAATTACCAGAGGGTAAACAAAAGAATGTCAGTCCGATCTCCGATCGAAAAATTGATGACAGCCCCCATGTTGGTTGATAGTCCAAGCCACCCGGACATGGTTTCCCTACAAAGATGTAGCCAGATGAAATCCACATCGTGACTTGAACTAATTGGAAGTTACCATTCATAGCTTAAATTAAGATAAATTGAGCATTCATTAATGGAGATAAGTATCTCAAGCTCCCCAGCTCCCTTTTCTGATGAAATCACCATTTTTATAAAGTGAGTTGCAGACCATAGTTCCATAGTTCCATAGTCCAAGTTCAAAGGTTGCTTTGGCAGTGTGTCAAAACCTTGTACCCCTGTAGTTCACATCAAAATAGCTGGTAAATGGATGTTCATCCCACTAAAAAAGGTATTATTAGGTATTGACCCATACCCATTTTGAAACTTTGAAACCCCACCAGCTCCTCCCAAAACCGGCCATGGTCCCAGCTCCGGCGGCCTAAGTTGGTGCAGTTCATCCTGCACTTTGGCGCCGGACAGGCGGGGTTCGCTTTGCAGCGCCACTGGCACCTGCAGCCCGTGGCCAGGTGTGTCCTGGCCCCGCCATCTCCACCATGTGATGGTTTGGATAAGATGCTGTCAACACATCTTTCAGACATCAAAAGATAATGAACAATACTAATACCCTCTGGTAAACTAACATAACTATGGGAAATCACCATTTTTAATGGGAAAATCCACTTTTTTCTATGGCCATGGCTTCAATAGCTATGTTAGTTTACCAGAGGGTAACTGTCTTTATGATCCTTCTAATGAATTTTGGATCATCTTGGATCTAATCAACGTTGCATCCATAGTGACTCACCCATTAAAGATGTCCATGTTTGGTAGTTAAAACCCATCAAAATCACCCTGTTCTGTCCGTCAACCAATTAGAAAATCCCAATTTTCTTGATGAAATCCCATGGAAATCCCCATGGAAATCTTCCTTGAATCACCACTAAAAATGGCTAAATCCTCCAACCTCCAACGTCACTGCTGAGCTCCCCTCACTTTGGCTTGGCGCATTGCGTGTGACATGTCTCAGCACAGCTGGTGCTGCACGCCGGCGGCGAGCACCTGAAGTGATGATTTTCATGGGATTTCACCAGCCAACATGTGGATTTTGAACATCGGTTTTTCAGCAAGAAAAATAAGGTGAGGTCTGAAGTTCGGATGCTGGATTCTATGCTGATGTAAGGAAGATTTTATGGTGATTCAATGGGATTTAAGCAAGCAACCAACAGTTACATGGCGATTTAACCAGCAAACATAGGGCATCAATGAAGGATCAATGGATCAAGGAAATAGGAAGCGAAAGCTGGATATCATACTCTAAGACTCTAAGTCATTAAGTCAGATATCATAGCATTGTCTAATTTAGAATTGATTTCAACAAGTACATGCGGAATGCGTATGTCTGTTGTTGAGAGAAAATGCTATACAAGCGTTTCGAGATCTAATTCGTCCATAAGATCATCAAGCACAATCAAATTTCAATGGACTATTGACAGGATCTATCATCCAACGGAATTTTGGGTGGCCCTAAAAATCCAAACGGTTCATAAGTTAATGACCATAGTTGTAAGCCATGCACAGCCCTTCGGTGCTCTACCTTTTCGGGATATACGAATTACATATGGACAATGATTTCCCTAGGAAAATGATGTATAAATAGGAAAATCAATATCTATATATGTACTAATTTATTGTAGGCTTCCAAATTTCCCAGTAATCATCCAATTACATTCCAAGCCCATGTGTATAAATATATATATATATTATATAATATATACTCCAGTTTTATTCCAAGTGTAAGTCCAATGCATTCCCAAATTTCATCCCATCTATCAACGTCTTCCTTTCCTTTGACGTCAATGTCAGCTCCAAAGACGTCTAAAAGATCCAGCCGCGTCGGCTACCCGTTTTTTCCAAGGCACACCGTCTGACACTTCACATCACTGCAGTCGTTGCCCTTGCACTCCACCTGCGGACACACCACAGCACCTGGCGACGAGGGCGACGATGCCAGTGACGTTTTCGAGGCGGCCGAAGTGTTATACGTAACTTCGGAAAAGACTCGAAAACATGGTATGCAGAAACTTTCTGAGAAAGATATAGTATCTATAGCTGAAAGATGCTGAAAGTATTGAAAATCTGAAAATACTTTAAAAAACACATCATTTTTAAGCAGGCCATAGAAACTGCAAAAATCGACGTGCTGAGCGGCCCCACACAACGGCTCTCCACAGCGCGTCTCGCAGTGATCCCTCTGCGTACCTTGGGTCAGTTCCAGGACCCGGTAATGATAGGGATCAAAGCAACGAATATATGTGGCTCATCCCATTTGGTCGGGTAAACCTGGCAAGCGAAAGTCCCCGGACTAAATGGAGGTTAGAATGTGGGAAAATCATCTATGAATGGTGGATTTTCAATGGCTGGGATACAAAAATGTTACCTGTCTTTCATAAGACCTGATCCACTTGCAATCACCATCGATGCGAGCGGTGCCCTCCCATTTTGTCACTTGGTAGCGGCTCATCAAGCGCAAGAAAAAAATCTTTTAGCTGGTCGGAGTATCAAACTACCCTCGTAATAAATGTAAGTCTCATGAACTTCCACGAAAATCCCCGGTAAAATTCCCAATCAGCATCTTTTTCATTGGATCCCACTAAATCCCGAAAATCACCATTTTCATCAATCTTGAAACCCCAGGAAATTCCCATGGAAATCACCTGAAATCACCATGGAATCCCCATGGGAAATCCCAGGTCCCCCACTGCAGCTGGTCTTGCAGGACGGTGGATCGCAGAGCGGTGCACACTGGGCCCCAGGACCTCTGTGAAACGTGATCCGACGCCAAAGTGGTGGATTTTCACCAGGGGATTTCAAGTCCTTGATGGGATGAAGAATGGTACCATACAAGTCGTGGGGCCCGTGGCCACGATAAAATCATAGGAAAACCAAAGGAAAATGGTGGTTTCCATGGGGATTTATAGTTGATTTATGATAGCGTTCAGTTGGTGAACATAACTCCAATTTCACTATGGTTTATGGTACGCAAATAACTATAGTATTCATGGGGTTTATAAACCAACGTTCACATCACTGGGGGGGGCCACATTGTAGCTTCATGGAATTCATCGGGATAAAAGGAAATTCACCAGGAATATAATGATTTAATTGGATTTTGATGGGATTCTCATGTGAATTTAATGGAAGTTCATGGGATTTAGTGGGATTTAAGCAATGTTCATACAGGTTGAGGGGCCCTAGCTAAGTTGGTTGATAACCACAATAACTACGCTAGCGGGTCATACATCTATACAGGTCTGATGTATGTTGTCCCTAAGAATAGCGAAGCATCAGAGGGATGATCAATGGGAATGTAACCAAGCAGAATTTGTGGTGAATGTGAAGAAGCTTGGTTACATTGATTACCAAATTGTGGGAATCCCTGATTGGTTACATTCCCATTGATCAAATTCTGGTGGGACCAAATTCTGGTTACATTGATTACAAATTCTCTCAAAGAGGCACGACTCTGGTTTGTGATTGAGCCACCCATTCCAAACATTCCAAATCATTTGTCAACGCTTGGGGACCATCATCCCAAAAATGGCTGAGGTGATTTGAACTTTGTCATGGAAAGAACATCAAACCAATGTGATTGCCAATCTAATGTAACCTAGCAGTGATAATGGGATGATATCCCAGAGATGCTGGGCAGCAGGGATCAGACTGGACTCCGTACATGAGAAAAAGGCCCACAATTGTGTAATTGGAGGCACCAAAAAGAAACAGAAGTAGAAAATCATATGGGTGCCATTTGTATCTCAATGGCCCACTTGTCTTCGTACACTTCGTAACTTCAATTTGCATCTGACCCGTCGCCAGTATCAAATCAACTTCGCAAAACACCATGGCGGTGAAATGGTTTATATCCCCATCCGGGATTCATGGTGATCAGTGGACATTAGTGGCTTGTACATTACTGCTTGGTGGTGCAATTTCACCATCTTGAAAAATATGACTTCGTCCGTTGGGATGATGATTCCATATATGAAATGGAACATAAAACATGTTTGAAACCCCCACCCAGATTAAAATATGATGGGGGGCTCCCAGTTATATGTGCAACGGCATTCAAAATGCTGCCAGCCTTCAATCCCTTTGCTGTGGAACACCAGCATTTTTGCAAACGGTCAACTGGTAAATCATGGTAAATCTATAAATAGTCCATCTATATACCGCAGCAAACTGTTTGGAGGACCAGATTGCTTTAGCACCATCCCTGGCGGCGAAATTTCGCCGTCCGTTGGGGTCCCCAGACACTTGGGCTGCTCGCAGAGATATTGGCATTTGGGGCCACACCTTGTAGTGATGACCCGAAGAGGGCGTGGCTTGCGCGAATTCGTGAAGAAATTGTATGACAAACGAAAAAAATGTCGAAAATCGTTATTTCTGAAATGTCTATTCATATCTTTGAAGTCTCATTTCTAGAATTTCGATCCATAGTTTTTCAGTCTCTAGGTTTTGGGGTCACCATACAAATCGAACAAAAAGTTGCTTTTGAAACCACCCAAGAAGTTATCGAACGGTTTCTTGATGTGTCCCTGATAACCAGACACTCCAACACCATCGAGTCTCCCACCCAAGAACTTGGTCATCAAATGTGGCTGGAAACTGCACCATCAACCACCCATGACTGGAAATGGTAACCATATCACCTATAAAAATTGTGATGACTGGGGGATGGTTTATGACATTGTTTGACCCACATTAGATGATTTCCCACTAGAACCTTTATTATTTCAGGGATTTCCCAGTGCCGCATTTAATTGCCAGAGGGTAACCGTAGATGTACCCATCGTAAACCCCAAGTTTTCTGTGTCTTCAAGTGTTAAGACCTCCAAAAGTTGATATAAATACCATCAGATGCAGAGTTTGTCTGAAAATCGGATACCCAAAAATCCCCATGGTTCAAAACATCCCGTCATGTTCCCCGAAAAGTTCTCCATGAAATGGCCATAAAAAATGATGGGCCCTTTCCCATGTTCTGACACGGACACATGGAGAAATCCCTATGTTTGATGCTTAAACCCCACCATTAAATCCATACATTGAACCAACTCCGTCTCCCTTCCAGAACGTTTATCTCTGCTCCAAGCAACTGACTCTCCTGGACGAAGGAAGCAAAGAGTTGTTGAAGACGAGAAAACAAATTAATCAAATTGGTGGCTTCATCAAAAAAATACGGTGGTTTAGCGGTGATTTAATGAGGTTTGGTGGTGATTTCGGGGGATGTACTTGTCGGGATAATTTGCTGCACCATTTCTAACCCAAGACGACTGCCAACAGTCTTAGGATGAACATGTGTTGCAATTTTTCGACAACGTCTGCAAACAGACCAAGCATTGAACAAATGCCAAAACCAATACAAACACATGAGAAAAGCAATACAAAACAACAATACCAAAAGCGAAGAAAGGTGCTTTCACAAGGACTCCAAGTCCAAGGTTCAACGTGGCCCTCAACCAGCTTTTCCCACACCAATGATGAAGGTCCCATAAGACTTCCCAGAAAAAGTCTCCAAAAATGGTGAAAAATATCCCATGGAATATCCTTATGAATCTCAAGATCTCCCATGAAATATTTAACCATATCCAAGCTATTTAAATCCCATGAAATCACCATGTTTGCCGGTCAAATCCCATGAAATCACCCATTTTTCGTGGTTTAAATCACCATCACCATCTGACGTCGACCAACCGGAACTCACCTTGGGTGCCTCAATGGGAATGTCCTCCCAGGGCATGTTGTTTGGCGCCTGACTCGACGAGTTGAGTAAGTTAGGAGTTAACCAATTTAGTTAGTTGAGTTAGTTGAGTAACTTAGTTAGTTGAGTAAGTTAGTGACTTAGTTAGTTGGTTCACTTTCAAAGTAGTCGGGTCAACTCAAAAGTAGTTCTTTTGGTTAACCAACTTAAAAGTTCGTAGTTGAGTAGTTGAGTAGTTGAGTAGTTAAAATACATAAGATAAGTAAACATGGGACCAACTCGCCAAAAAAAGTCGTGACGGTCAACGTACCTAAAAAAAAACGAAAAACCGGTCAGTTAGGAGTTGACCAACTCATTGGGGGGTTCATTGACCATCACCAAATAAAAAAGCCGCGGTGGTGCAGGCATAAAATGACTGTGCAAAATGATCCGATCGTTGTGATTAATATATCCTGTGTATCTATGATGTGTATACATATCTATATATATATATATATGTATATATATATATACATATACATATGTATGTATATATACATATACATATGTATGTATATATATATATGTATGTATATATATATATATATGTATGCATGTATACATGTACAGTATGTGATCTATATGTATGTCTATATCATGCGATATCAGGAGATGACAGAAACAAAAATCCAACTTGGACTGGGATGCGAGATGGGTTTTTTAGTCCGATTTCACATGAGTCTTTTGTCCTGAGGGTCTCAAGTTTTCACACAAATGATGGCTCCTGAATGGTTACACATCTGCACATGTTGAATAGAAAGTGCTCGGCATGGTCAACCCAAAAACATGTGAAGAAAAATTTGCAGATGTGCGATGCAAAAATCATATCTGAATTCAAGGAATCACCTGTGATGTGGACTCTTGAGAAAGTGTTCGCGTTTCTTCTCACTCCTCTTCCACCGTAGTCCCAGGCCTCATTCTGTAGGCGATGTTGCGTAGAACCCGCTCGCAAGCGGACTGGCGAGCAATGCACTTAAGGATCAGAAGGGCTTGGAGTCATCTTTTCAAGGCGAAGCCAGAATCTGAGAACCATTCAACAAACATGGAGAAAAATATGAGACAAACCAGGTATTTAGAGCATTCAAAGCCCATTCCTGTTGTGGCTGTCTTTTTCGACGAAAAATCCCAGGCGTCGATGCTTGAAATCCCTATGAATTCCCATGAAAGATCCCTATCATCTCACCATCAATTTTCGTTGCTGAAATCCCCCATAACAAAAGGTTGATCAAATCAGAAAAAAAAAAAAAGAGTCCGAATCACCTGAAAATGCTCTATTCGAATCCATGAAAAATCCGTGTTCCTTCTGGTGAAATGCCACTTTCGTTGGTTAAACCCCATGAAATCCCAATTTTTGCTGGTAAAATCCCGTGAAATCCCAATGTTTTCTTAGCTGAATCCCATGAACAACCTCAACCTTTGGGTAGCTATTCATCCCATGTCACCAGTGAAATCTCAATAATTTTTTGGGGGCGGTCCAACCCATCAAATCACCATGACATCCATTGATGAATCCCAGGAAATCCGCATGAAATCACCACGAAATCCCCATGTTTGTCGCCACCTTCAGCCGACGCCAGCGCCAGCCACATGGCCAGCCATGGCGCCATCAGCACCTCAGGGCTGAGGAACCCATGGGATTCCCAGGAAAAACGGGGATAGAATGTGGGCCCCCTCACTGATGTGAACGTTGGTTTATAAACCATCATAATCCCCATGAACTATAGTTATAAGTACCATTAACCATAGTTAAACCACTTATAAATTGATTTATAAACCCCATGAATACTATAGTTGTATAAGTACCATAAACCATAGTGAAATTGGAGTTGTTTGCACCAACTGAATGCGAGCTCGACCGGGGGCACCACCGTGTAGAAATGGTGATTTCATAGGGCTTCAATGGGGATGTCATTAAGTGCATTTCAGCAAGAAAAGTCTGGTGATTTCATAGGTGAACAGAAAGTATGGAAGCCGCTATTTCATCTTGAGCCAAGACCTAGTGAAAGAACCTATATCCGTTCAATAGGGCTTCATAGGCTGAGAAACTCATGGGAGTTGGGTGAGAAATCACCGTTGAGGGATAACCTGTGCCAATAATACTGGGAAAATAAACAAAATTGGATTGCAGAGGGATAGCTTCAATCCAAAAAATGAGTATCTATCTATATATATATATATATCATATATATATATATATATCATATATATATCATATATATATATAATAATAATAATACATAATAATATATGTGCAAGGATTACATATATATATATGATTTTTTCATTGGGGACAATTCAATTACTGTAATGATAATCAAGATTAATTATATGTCATCATGGGGACGGTGAAGGTCCCAATCCAGGTTTGATTCGAGGGCGGACCTGAAAAGTTCATAACTTTTTTGTCGCTCGAATTGACCCAGATGTAACAGTCTTTTTGGTTCTTGGGGGCATGAAATTGACCAACAATTTTTGAGCATGTGTTTGCAAATTCTAATCCATGGATTGGCTTAAGGTGAAAAATTACACCGGAAAGTCCCAGCTTTTCATGGGAAAATCCGTGGTTTCCGGTGAAGATTTTCCCAAGAAAACAATCCATTGATGTAAACCCTGAAGTTTCTACCATTGCTGGCGATGATTCGATGATTGAGACGACGATCAAGAACCCAATGATTTGGTGCCCCCCGGGCCATACCGCTGGGAGTCCCGGAATCCAGACGGCATTTCCCAAAGACATACAAAACAAATGGTAATGGACGAAATATGACGAAATATGCCATAAACATATGCGTGTAAGTATATAATACTATATGTATAATATGTATAATATATATAATGCATTAAATATAATATATATATAATGCATTATACTATATGTATAATATCTCTACAAATACTGGAGCTCATCTTGAACGTAGAGCATTCACCAGCAGCAAATGCCTCATCTGCAGCCTGAATTTGCTGCACATTCATCAGCTGATCTGGAACCCTCTTTTCCGACAGTGAAATGCTCCTGCCTAGCTGGCTGGTTGCAAACTATGGAAAATACATGTAAATATGTTTAAAATATATCATATCATATATATATAAGCTACAAGTACTGGAGCTCATCTTGAACAGTAGAGCAGTCACCACCAGATTTTGGATCGCCCCAGGCAACCACTGATCCAGCGGCCAAGATTGCCGCAAATGCAAAATCAGTGGCCTGAATTTGCTGCACATTCCTGAGCTGATCTTGAACCGCGGAGCAGTCACCACCGTTGCCTGGATTGCCCCAGGTAACTACTGACCCATCAGCCAAGATTGCAGCAAATGCATCGCTTGTGGCCTGAATCTGCTCCACATTCCTGAGCTTATCTTGAACTTCCGAGCAGTCACCACCAAAGTCTCGATGGCCCCAGGTAACCACTCCTCCATCTGCCAAGATTGCAGCAAATGCCCAATCTGTAGCCTGAATCTGCTGCACATTGATCAGCTGATCTCGAACTGCAGAGCAGTCGCCACCACAGTCTGGATCACCCCAGACAATCACTGATCCATCGAGCAAGATCGCCGCAAATGCGCCAAAATATGCAGCCTGAATTTGCTGCACATTAATCAGCTGATCTCGAACTGTAGAGCAGTCACCCCCACAGTCTGGATCGCCCCAGGCAACCACCGATCCAGCGGCCAAGATTGCCGCAAATGCAAAACCTGTGGTCTCAATCTGCTGCACATTCCTGAGCTGATCTTGAACCGCGGAGCAGTCACCACCGTTGTCTGGATTGCCCCAGGTAACTACTGACCCATCAGCCAAGATTGCAGCAAATGCCTCGCTTGTGGCCTGAATCTGCTCCACATTCCTGAGCTGATCTTGAACTGCCGAGCAGTCACCACCACACGTTGGATGGCCCCAGACAACGACTGATCCATCAGCTAAGATGGCAGCAAATGCACCACATGCGGCCTGAATTTGTTGCACGTTCCTGAGCTGATCTTGAACTGCGGAGCAGTCACCACCAAGGTCTGGAGTGCCCCAGGTAACTACTGACCCATCAGCCAAGATTGCGGCAAATGCCTCATGTGTGGCCTGAATTTGCCGCACGTTCCTGAGTTGATCTTTGACTAAGGAGCAGTGTCCACCAGACTTAATATTGCCCCAGGTAACTACCCAGTTCCCTCCACAGCACCAAACTGCAAAAGCTTCTCTTGTAGCTGTTACTCTTGCTCGTTGTGCCACAGCAGTTAAGTGCTCTCCGTCTTGCACTCCTGCAGCTTTCAATAAGTCCTCAGGATCTGTCAGTGCATGTCCTTCCGCAGTCACGAGTTTCAGGAAGCCCTGTCCAAAAGACCTTTGGGCCAGAATCTTCAAGTCTCCCACTTTGGAGAGTTCAGGAAGTAAGAGAGTTTTACCAGAACCACTGGGCAGGGACACAACTACTCGAAGCATTTGAAAAATCCAGAAACTAAAAATCCAATAATATGGCAGTGTGTCAAAACCTTGTACCCCTGGTGAACATGAAAATAGCTGGTAAATGGATGTTCATCCCCCTAAAGATGGTATTAATAGGTATTGATCCATACCCATATATCATATCCGCAGGAGTTGTCCACTGTGCAACATCTCGAGCCATAGAAAAGCTGAGTGCACATGACATCGCTGTTACTAAGCAAGCCAGTGGCCATCCATCCTCTTATAGTCACCTTCTGGCACCTTGTGAACTGGCAATGAGAATCCACCAGTTTGTGCGCATCCATTGCCCCATTGTTTCTTGGTCTATTCCCAATTCTTGTTGTTTAAATCCTCATTTAAGTTTTTGCTAGACACTCCAGAAAATATGTTGTTGAAACCAGACCCCATTTGTATACATATCTATATATATATATAATATTTATATACATATATATATATATACGTAGAGATACTGAAACAAAACTGTTCTCCAAACACTCTCGGGCTTTAAAAGTTCGTACCTTGTCTTCGGCCATCTCTCTCCAAAAAATTGAGACCCGACGTGATCAAACACTGATCCACGTTGGAAAATCCACAATTTACTGATGGATATCATGGGATTTAACCTAGAAACATATGTTGTATGGATTTAATGGGATGTAATATATATATATATTAATCAAGAATGTCGCAGCTGCCTTTTTCGCTGTCCTGCACGGGAGTTTCATCATGCCAGTCCATGTGTTGGTCACCTGGATGGCTAAAATTGCTGCCTTCTCAAAAGTTCTGACTGGGCCGGGGGTGGAGGGAGGCTTGAGCCCCGAAAGCCACCAATTGACTTCTTGCATCCAAGAATGTCGCAGCTGCCTTTTTCGCTGTCCTGCACGGGAGTTTCATCATGCCAGTCCATGTGTTGGTCACCTGGATGGCTAAAATTGCTGCCATTGATCCCAGCTTTTCTGACATTCTCCGTAGGAATATCTCCAGAGCTTTTGAGAAGGGAAAACCAAGCTTTGGGGGGGATGCCAGTGTCAAGGAATGTGATCACGCGGTCAATGACAATGGCAAACTCCCCTGCACAAAGTTCTATCAAAAATCTTGTCCTTGGTCGAAGTTTCTCCAGGAAGGTGGTCACCAAGACTTCCTGGAGGTAGATTTCCATGACCCTTGAACTCAGCCATCTGCCTCTGCGTCTGACGTATTCTGGGCTCTCTGTCTGATGTAGCATCCACGTAGCTCCACCAGGCCGCATTGATCCCAGGCCAAAGGGGCGTCCAGAAAACCCCTTTGTACTTGGCAGTTCCAGTGCTTCCAAGAGGTGTCGAAAACGTTTCCGCAGAGTTGCCGCTGAATAGGGCCATATGGCTGAATTCTCCGGTGCATCCTTGTACATGGATTCCAGAAACCTGATCACATCGACCTGATCGATCCTGGCTGCCTGGTGATGGGCTGATCTGCCCCGAGTCTTCGGTGTTCTGATGATAATGAGCATGAAGGAGGTGCCAGGAGCAGCGTCACTAGGGAATACCACGTCTTTTCGGCACGCCGACAAGACTTCTCCAATCCTCATCACGCCTGTCCAGCTCATCAAAATTACTGAAGCTTCAAAAGGCCATCCCCAGTAAAGAGCTACCACCACCATTGCTGCCATCAAAGACAGAGGCATAGCTGGATGGTGAGCATGAGGTTCGTCTGCCAACCAAGCGAAAGCCAGGTCCCAGGCAGACGTAAGTTGTCTGCGGACCAATGGCCTTTCAACCGCGACAGAATTGATCGTCTCAGCGTAGACACCATACGCTTTGCCAGCATGGAAAAGAGCTTTCCCGTATTCGACAAGCAGCTCCGATAGCTTTTCAGGGTCTGGCGGCTTCTGATCAATAAGGTACCGGAAAGATACCTTTTTCTCGCTCCACAGCCACTGTCGAAACCAGTCTAAATAGACCTTTCTCCTGTCGCGCGTCTGTTGTTTGATAGCCCTGGTCGCCACAAGCGAAGCACCATCGCGTCGGATGACTCGCTGTCTTTCTGTTTCAGTTCCTGGCATAAGCGGCATTGCTGAGGCAGAACTAAGCAGCAGCGCGACGACCATGGCTACCCGAACCGGTTTCCTGAGGGGATGAGTCTTTAAAAGTCCATAAGGCCTATTAAATTTACACCCAACCCTTAGGGGACGACAAAAGAGAGTCCACAGCTCAACAGCAAGGAGCAGAAGACAGTCACCACCACCCACGCACAAACCGAGAGGAGCTTGGCAGGCCATTCTGACTGAAATCCAAAGTGATACACAGAGGAGCCAAGAGCTGGGGCCGGTTGAGTAAGCAAGACCAAAAGGCACAGTCGACACCAGTTGGCAGTAAAACGGCGGAGTCCAGAGGCAACAGAGGCACTGAGCATAAGTCCATCCTGTCTGACAAGTGACAATGCAACAGGCTGTCTGGGTTCCGTACCTCTGGAAGGATCGTCTGCGACGTTCAGTCTGGTGGGAGAGAACGGCCAGGCAGGGTATAAGTCAAAAGCCACACACCAGGCACAAGCTCGTTTGAGACCGGGCTGCAGAGCATAGGAAGCGGATCTTCCTTTGGCCAAGGCACCTCGGCAGACAGACGAGTCCAAGAAGCTGGCAAACCTGACGGACGATCTGGACTGAGCAACAGACCCTAGGACAGAGACGGCAGCGGCAAGTTCAAGAACATTGATATGTGAGCAACGCTTCCAAAACCACGCTCTGACAGTGTGCCATCGACTTGAAGCCATGACGTCGTTGGCCAAAACCGTTTCCTGTCCCTGAACGTCAGGTACTAACAACTCCTTTGCTTCAATGGCTTTAAGGGCTCTGTGAAAGGCTTCCCCAACGTGCCATGCAAGTCCATCGACGTAAATGGCAGAGGCTTTTGTGTAGGACCCTTCAACCTTCACATGTGCATGTCCACCCGGGCAGCGCCGAGTCAGGAAAACTGCATCCAGTAAGAAAACAAAAAATCTGAATTCCTTTCTGTGGATGGAGCCAAAAACACATGAAGCTATCACCGCTTCGTCAAAACCAAGCGACAACAAGGCCTTCCAAAGATCTAACCAGCACATCTTGCTAAGTCGGCTCTGCTCAGCTGCACAAGGTCTGAAGCATCGCCTGCCAACACGCAAAAGGAGCAGGGTTCGGAATGCAAGCTGATTCCCTAGCCAAGTCTTTGGGTTTTGACGGTCAAAGCCAAGAGGCTGTCGGTAACTTCTCACTGCGGGGTGTGCTGCAGGTGAAAAACTTGTACATGGTGGTGCTATCAAAAAGGACCTGAAACGATTTTCCTCTATCATGTAAATGATCCACTCGGTCAGGCGCAGGCAGGACAGATTGTAATGCCGGCTGTTTGATAAGTCCAAAACCGGGGCAACTGACCTACCAAAACTACTGACAGCTTTCGAAACCTTTCCCGCACCACCACAAATCTCAACAAAGTCAAAATAAAGCAGTGGCTGTTTCGACAAAGGCTCAACCAGTGGCAATGGTCCAGGAAAGTCCTGGTCATCGTCAACATCACCAATCTGTCTCAAGAGGCCTCGGAAGCCATTGTCAAGGTGAGTGTAGGCCCCCCGCTTGTCAGCTGATTGCCAGAGTACCTCATGAACCTCCTCGGGCATTGAAGTGGAAACGATTGCACCTTTCTGGACAGATGCATCTGTGGCATAGGCATGGTCAAGGAAATCGACCGACACATTGCTGAAAATCAAAGGGGCCATCACTGCTAGCATGGTGATTTCTTGGGCTATGCTCCTAGGCAGCTTGTGGACGCACTGCATAGGTTCTTCAAGGCTTTTGCTCGACAGCTTAAAAAGTCCATCGATGAGGCTAGAAAAACACTTCCGATACTGCAAAACGGACACCCAATTTCCAGCCAGACGGGACACCAGACGGGCTGAGGTACCTGGCAAGACCGCAGACCTGAGGGACAAGACCGACAAGGCAATTCTCTTGGAGAAAGGTGCACCGACAGGGATCACCCCGGAGCGAGCATTTTTCTCGGAAGACCTAACTTCAGCTCCGGCTGCTTTAAAGACTGGTTGAGCAACTACGTCCTTTTCATCAGATCCCATCAGGCCTTCTTTCTGGTAGACCCCTCTGGCAACAGCTAAGGAATGCATGGCAAAGGACTTCTCTGGAGGCGAACTCACGGGCTCAATCCCAAATGCAAAATAGTCATCAATCACCAATGCATCCCAACACCTACCAATAGGGACCGGGCAGCCCCCAAGGATTCGATGCTCTGAGCGCAGGAGTCCATGATTTTCCAGCAACAGGCTGTGACTTCGAAGTGCAAACTCAACTCCTAGATGGTCCCCCTGAAACAACGAGGAAAAGCATGGGTGCACTCTCTCTGGAACCAAGGAATGCCTTTTTGGCTGTTTGGGTGCACTGCGACAATCAAGCTGGTCTCCTGCAATCTCTCGAGCGCGGGGAGGCTTTAGGTTTGACCTCTCGAGTAAGCCAGCATAGGCCTGAGTGCCAACAAAAGCTTCGGTGGGGTAAGCAAAAGGCAGCATGTTGCTCTGGGCTCTTTCCAACGTGACAGCGGCTTGATGATAAAAATCCCTCCTATCAGTTACAGAACCTCTCAGCAAATGAGTGAATCGTGGGACTCTTACTGAGGTCAGCTGTGGTCCTTGAGGCAGTTGCTTCGAAGGCCCATCGACATGGTGTTCTGACAGGTTAGGCAAACGTCTATCACCTATTTGTCTGTCTCGATCACGATCCTTGAAGGCATTGAAAACCCTACTGAAAAGGCCAGGGGCAATGGGATCAGGCATGAGACACAGCAGCCCCCTCACATCCCACAGCGTCGCAAGCTTCATACACTCATCGGAAGATTCAACTTCAAAATTGGGAACATCTAGAGACAGGGAGGCCATGCAAAAGGAAAGAGGGCTCTTGAAATGGGAGCCACAGCGGTCCATCAAGGTATGCTTCCATATTCCAATTTCCCTCTCCGACAATTTTGAGCCTCGATGCATCAAGGGACCTATACGGCTGCAGTTCAGGGTGCTTCTCAACCGACAAAAGTGGACCTGGTTGCTTGAAAGGCAAAGTGTCAGCCTCCATGTAACCGGAACTAAGGTCCTGGCAAGTTTGGCAAAATGCCTCCAAGTGAAACAATGCACTACCTAATTCTGGGCTGGATCTACCGGGGCAAAGGTCAAAACTTTCCTGGGTGTCACCACACGCACTCAAAAACGTCCTAAGGCGATGAAAAACCTTTTCCTGGGCATTGGAAGGACGTCTCCTGAGCTCATCATTGCTGGGCCACCTACCAAGGAACAAAAAGTCCAGTACCAAAGTCCAAATGTTAAGCAGACGATCACGGCACACGGACTTGAGGCGGCGACAAGACAAACCAGGGCCACTACCACGGAAGCAATCAAGAGATGGCAGGGGCAGGGGAAAGAGTGCGGAAGCCGTCTCGGAAGATCGGCGCAGGATGGCAAAAGAACGAGCAAGACAAGACGCAAGCTTTGTGCGGGTCTGCAAAATCCAACGTGGAAGGCAGGTCATCCACTGGAGAAACGTGACCTGAGAAGTGAGGGGGTTTGACACCGGCCCGCCCCCACCTTCAGGTTCATAGGGAACCTTCATATGCCACTTCAGTCCTCTGGCTCCTGTTGTTGGGCCGGAGCACTGCTGCCCCATTTTCCTCCCGCCTTCCCTTTTCTCTTTGGATTGGGCTTTGGCCGGGGATTGTCGGGGGGTGCTGAGCTGGCTGCGAACGTGTTTTGCTTTGTTTGTGAAGACAACTCCAACCTCTTGGTCGTGATGACATCCAATTCTTTTATATATGCCAGAGCCACCGTAATCCATTGCTGACTGGCCAATGGAGTGAAGGCCCGAGTCCTTGAGAGGACGTTTGCAGGCTTGTGGCTGAAAACCGTGCTGGGTGGCTCCTCTTGGAGACATAAGACATTGGCTAAGTCGAATCTGCCGTTGTCTAATGCCGCCTGGTCTATGGTGACCGCCAGCAAGGCCGTGGAGTCCCTTGCTGCTTGCAAGTTTCCCACCTGCAAAAAGTCCATGATTGTCATCACCTGGTGTTGGAGGCAACCTAGCTCCCTGTGCTTGCCAAAGCCTCCGAACCTCTCCAAGTACCTGCTGCCCGATACCCCCTTGGCCATGAGCTCCTCCGGGGTCCCTTCTGCTGAGCTGGTTGGCTGCATGCGCCTGGCCATGGCAGTGAGCACCGAAGAGAAGAAGCTTCCTCTCTGGGCTGCAAGCTCCGCCTGTAGCTTTGCCCTCCCCTGAGCCCCCCGGGTGCTTGCCCCAAAACTCCCTCCCCCCAAGTCCAAGAGAGGGTCGGAGCTCTGACTGGCTATCTGACTGACAAGAGCTGTGAGCGCGCGAGGTAGACGGGGGATCTCCAGCTTTTCCTCCTCCAACTCCGTTAGCTCTGGGGGCTGGATCAAAGGAGACCTCAAAAGACCCGGAGTCAGGCCAGCGGAAGTCCTGGGGGGGGTTCCGATGGCTTTCGCAACTGCGGAGGGCTGATGGGATTGGGAGACCAGGGCAGATGACAAAGGCTGGCTCAAGAGAGTTTGAGGAGTGGCAAGTGTCTGAGGAGGCGGGGTAGCTCGTCTCTCGAGCTGCTGCTGCCGCAGGGAGAGGCTTTGTATCTGCTGAGTGAGGCCTGAGTTTACCTGGATCAGCTCCTGAAGAGATGATGCGAGGCTCGCCACCGTAGGGCGTTTTTCTGCACTGGTAGGCCGCCCTGGCCCAGGCACTGTGGGTTTTGCCTTGCGGCTTTTTGTTGGAAGCTTTGGCACTGCCGAAAGGGGGGATCCGGGTGTTGCGTCTGCAAAATCCTCCTCCTCTAGGGGTACTCCATCTATGTCCTCCCCTCCAGCTGTTGCATAGCCCAGTCCACTGTCTCCTCCCGCCTCCAACCATTCCTGAATCCGACTTAACAAATCCAGCGGAGTTGGCACAGCATATGGCTGATCTGGGTCGAAGGTGAAGTGAAGGTCGGAAGCAACTGGCAGAGGATGCAACTGAGGAAGAACATCTTGGGAAAAATCCACAACCACCACGGACACTGGGGAACCGACCGGAACAAGGGTACCGTTGTCGAGCATGGAACCAGGAACAACGATGACGGTCGAAGGACCAACAGGACCGGGGCGCTGGGAAGAGTTGCCAACGGCGAGAACTTCTTCTGGGATAAATCCAACTGGGACCGCGGCCAAAAATCCACCTGGCCTTATATGGGTCACCAGCACTAGGGCTTCGGCTACAGAACCAGGCTCTGCGGCGGGCCAATCCAAAACATAGGGTTCTACATCCGACTGGAGCGTGACCAAAGAGTCCAAGGTCAGGGATTCCACAAACTCCATGACTAGGATCAAGGAAGGACCTCGATGTCGGTCTCCCCTGCTGCCTCCAAGTAGATCCGGGCCTCAACCTCGCTAGGGAAAGACTGGGAGATTGCTGAGCTCTCTTCCAAATTTCCAACACAGCGCCAGTAGCTGGCTGAAGACCTGAAGATGGTCGGGCCTGCAAGTCCAGGAGCCCTGAGAACTGCGTAGAAGCGCGACCTAAGGTCGATGGCAGGTGTCCTGTTGGGATTGCCGATGCGGCCACTTCGGACGGCACCAGCCCACTGACCAGCCAGCCAAGCACGAGCAACCCGGTCCTTACCCGACAGTGTTGACCCACACAAACGAGTGCTGTGCACAAACAAGCGAGATGGGCAGCCAGCAAAGGATCGCAGGATAGAGTCCCTTGATTCCACAGGACGCTCCCTAGGAGGGGAATTCCGCACAGACTCAGCCACAGAAGACACAACCTCGAAGGAGCGATCCGACCGAACCGACGGTGCAGAGGCCTGGAAGAGAGAGATGTAGCCCAACAGGTCAGCAGCAACACCAGCAGAAGAGGTAGGGGCCCGCACAGTGACCTGGATACCCTCAGGTAGGGATATATGGAGTTCAATCCCGACGTCGTGGTTGGAGGAGGGTTGGCTCATGCAAGTAGGACGCAAGGACACGGGCACGAGAGGCCAGACGGACCGAGGAGCCACGCACAATGTCAGAGCCAGGACCACACCAAAACCCAGACAGCCACCAGACCAAAGCGAGGGTGGAGGCAAGTCCAGAGATCCACCCTAGGAGAAAACAGAACCCCAAGAGTCCAACCGAAGGTTGGGTGCAATGATGCGGGCAAGCCAGCCCCCACCAATTAGTCTTAATCCCCTCAAGAACTAGACCAAGGACAGCCTGAGGTGACATACGAAGGCTTGAGCCCCGAAAGCCACCAATTGACTTCTTGCATCCAATATTAATCGACATTCATCAATGATGGGATTCAATGGGATTTCACCAGTCGTTCTATGGAGATGTCATCTTATGTTCACAGCGAACGATAGCGCTCCAGTTCAGGGATTTCCTGGGCGGCCGCCATGCTGAAGTACAGTAGATGAACGAGACATTGAATAGAAATGATGTCATATATGATGTCCCCAAAATAAGGTTGGTTAAATCATGTTAAATCACCCAACAAAGTCCCATATTTCACCATGAAAATTGGATGTGTTTTCTTTCCAAAATGGTTGAAAAAACCGCCCGTTGTTCGTTGGGGTCATCACGGGTCTCGAAGATGATCAGACTGGCGAGCGCATTTCTGTCATGTTAAAATGTCATAACTCGTAACTTTCAGAACTTTCAGAAATGCAAATGTTGCAGAATAGTGTAAGTAACCACTGAACAACATGAATGTTATGATCTGCGAACATGAAAATCCCATACCACCCCGACCTGAAAAAACTGGGTTCCCCGAACACTTCGTTTCTCGGAGCGATTGCTGGGACCTGCGGTGGCGGCAGCACGTCGGGACGGCGAACTGGCGGACTGAGACTGAGATTGTGACCAGCGAAATTGGAAAAAACCCACGGATTATCAAACCATGTCTGTATGTATGTATGTATGAATGTATGTATGTATGTATGTATG
>Ga0126342_10001832_pt1 | contig 31428 bp, 27 predicted proteins | sample Cyp1metagenome_FD_92528 | JGI IMG/M metagenome (GOLD analysis project Ga0126342, IMG submission 92528) | Coral microbial communities from Lord Howe Island, Old Settlement Bay, Australia - Cyphastrea 1 metagenome | ecosystem: Host-associated > Invertebrates > Cnidaria > Coral ...
ATTATTAACCACTATTAAGCCACTATTAACCACTATTAAGCCACTATTAACCACTATTAAGCCATTATTAACCACTATTAAGCCATTATTAACCACTATTAAGCCATTATTAACCACTATTAACCCATTATTAACCACTATTAAGCCACTATTAACCACTATTAAGCCACTATTAACCACTATTAAGCCACTATTAACCACTATTAAGCCATTATTAACCATAGCCTTTTATCTTCTCTTCACAGAGCCATTCAGCTACAGAATACCCCGCCAAGATGCAGCTGGGCCAAGGTTCCTCTGCCTGGGTATGTCTGTCAATGGCTATACCGCAAGCGTATACCCAAAAACATTACCATGTTGGATAGGGTTATAATATGTTATAATGATCATGAAACGAATAAATGGGATATGCACCCTATCTGAAGAGACAATCCAAAATAACATAAAATAACGAATTAGCGTAGAATCTTTATGCTGGGCCGGTAACAATTCCAGCGGGATCTCACAATGTGTCCTTCAAAACCAAAACGCATGTTTGTGCTTGCCATGTTTTGTCATCACAGAATGATATCGATGATAAAGGAATCCCCACAATTTTGAGAACATGTACCCTCTGGTAATTTAACATAGCTATTGAAAATGACCATTTATAGTGGATTTTCCCATTGAAAATGGTGATTTTCCATAGTTATGTTAAATTACCAGAGGGTACATGCCAGGGGGGATGAAATCGTGCCTGAACCTCACATATTTGTCCACGCGAATATACAAATGATACCAGAAATGACAAACCATTGACTTCTTGGTGTGAAACAAATCGACTCATACGCACATGGCTGATGTTATGTGACACTTCTTGGCACGGTTATCCCATGGGAAGCCTATGATAGAGGCTCTAAACCTCATAAGAACAATAGATGATCGCTACACCAACAAAATGCGGATGATCCAGATTTAAAAAAATATAAACAAAGAATTAGCAGCTTCAGCAGGGCCATTACAAATACATCGTGTCTTAACCCCCATTACAAATAAATACACACACCTCCGTTAGCATCACACCGCCTGCACCAAGTCAGCGAATCGGCTGTAAATGACCCAGTCCTGAGACTCGATGCTTGTGTTCGAATTCAGGTGCAGTCGCATAGGTTTGATGTAATATATATACTGTATATATATATATATTTATGTGGATGTATGTATGATGTATGTATGATGTATGTATGATGATGTATGATGCATGTATGTTCAAAACCTATTGATCTATACTCCCGACAAAGGTTCGTACCTGGTGTATACGTACTATTAAGAGGATAGAGAGAACGTAAGTGACGGAGTACGTTGAACACATATATTATAGATAATTAGATCAAATTGTGCAGTTCTGTCATGGATATATGAATCATAATCCTACAGAATCATTGAAAAACAAACCATGTCCTCCTGAGCTTGGAGAGATCCCATACCGAGAATCCCATCACGCTCTCATAAATTGTATTAAATTGTCCTTCTCAAAATGTCGTGTTTTTTGCTGTTTATGGAGTATATCCAGTTTCCGAAAAACAAGCCAACTACTACTACTACTACTGCTGCTGCTGCTGCTACTGCTACTGCTGCTACTGCTGCTACTGCTGCTACTGCTGCTACTGCTGCTACTGCTGCTACTGCTGCTACTGCTGCTACTGCTGCTACTGCTGCTACTACTGCTACTACTACTACTACTACCATTAATACATCACCAAGTTCATGAAGTTTGCTATATTCCAATATTCCATGAAACATCTCATGAACAAATCCAAATGACATCTAACTAAAATCCACATTATGTTTTTTCTTTTTTTTTCCCATGTCCTCGTTCTGGGTGCCCGAGATGTCTTTCCAGGAGCTGGTGAAGATCTGCAGAGGGAAGATGGCGGCGGCATATTAAACAATAGTACCTTTGGTGTCTGTGTGTGTATATACATACATTATATTATATAATCATAATTTCATAATATTGTAAAAATTGTATATGTACATTGTGTATATATAATTTTACATAATTACAAGACTATGTCAATATGTGTATACATATTGATATAATATCTACTAGTAACAGTAAAATATGAATCGATTCCCAAGTCAATCTGCGAATTTATATGGATAAAGTTCGGGACCCATTTATTTCTCTTCCAAGGTTCGCCTCTATTTGGGGTTCAACACAGTCATCCATAGTCCGAAGGTTCCTTTCCCCCATGTTCCAACCCGCCTCGTAGGCACTCGAACCAGAAGTATTGTCTATGAATCCAGCAAAGACTGCAAACACACGGCAGTCTCGGACAAAACCTAGGCTGAGAAGACACTCCATGTAGTAGAAGGTTTGAACCTCTAAAAATCGCATCGTAAACAGAACACATCATGGCACAATGCAAAGCACAGCTGTTGCGATTTCAACAAATCAACTTCACCTATCATATCTGCAGCAATGAAATTTGGATACTGGTTTCAAGTATGCCTTACATATCCTTACATGCTATGACGGACATGAACTGACTTGTCTACCCGTGTCTACTCCTAAAATAAAATAATCCCAAGAGTCCCAAGAGTATCCCAAGTATGAGCGAAACGACAATCAAGGTAGACACCAGTCCTGTGTTCAATGCACACCAAACTCGCAGGTGATGTCGAACACTTACCAACAAATTAGACATTTGAGATATACACAGCATGATTTTTGAATATATTTGATCTCACTTTGTTGAACGGTTCCTGCCCCCAAAAGGTTTGTCTGAATATAGGGTACCCGCGAATCCCACGATTTTAAAAATCATTAGCTCTGTTAAAATAACCATACATTGAGACATATATTCCCCATTGAAAACACAAAACCATCATTATTGCACCACCGGATGATGACGATTGGAACATAACACCATTGGATGTCATGATTGGAAAACATGACATCATTTGATGACCCTCCTGTAATATGTGGATTATTTTCCTAGGGAAACCATGGGTTGAAACCATGGGGTTTTCCCACCATCTTTTTCGATGGCTATCCCCTAGGGATCCCAAGTGGCTATCCGCTGCCGTCAAGACGCGCAGCATAGGGCAAGTTGCAAACCTTGGCGCAGCATAGGGAAGTGGTGGTTCTTCAAATTCCCAAGTGGTGGTTGATATTAATAATTGAATTAATAATTGGTTAAACCATAATTGGTGGTTGATATATTACCCAATTGGCTAATCTTATGATTGGTTGATGATTATCATAAGATTAGCCTCTAATGTAATGGTTTCATATAGGTTCATTAGCTAATCAACGCTAATCATAATAGTTAATTATGATCATTTGATGATAATAGATGATAATAGTAAGATTCGCATTAACAATGATAGTTTCATATATATATATATACATACAGTATTTCATTAGCTAATCATATTAGATAATCATAGTTAATCGATGATAATCGCATGGCATCTCATGAGTTCCAGGTATTAGACTCTTTATGATTGATGGTGGTTGCTGATGGTTGGATGATAGATTTCATGTCAAGGATGAGATGACGAATTTGACGAATTGAGCAAAGGCACTGGCTATTGAAGGCACTTTGCCCAATGTCAGTCTGCGCAATCAGTGAACCATTGGAATGCACCCGAAGGTCCAATGCAGTTAGCCACTGTTCCTGTCGCGCCATAGATCCAACCCTCATGATCCAGTAGGTGAGATGATGGCGAAATCTTGTACGGCATTTAGGTGCCCCTTTCTTGATGGTCCATCCGTTGATGTACCACATCTGACCTGTCTAGGCTTCAAATTCCCTAAGGGATCTAAGGGACTGTCGAATGAAGTGGTCAAGTCGTGATTTCAACAAGCTGATCGGTCCTCCGGATCAGCAGTGGACTGATAGAAGCTGCCCAGAAACAACGCACAGGGCAAATAGCCACAGATCCTGTCAGAGTCAAAACATGTGCAAAGGCAAAATTGGTGCCTTTTTTTGACGTCAATTCCGGAACCATGTGGATTTCTCTGAATCTCCGATCACCTGAAAAACAGGCGCTTCACTTTCATTCTATATCATTTTCATTCATTTTCCCCATTGACCTGATTCAAAATTGCCAGAAATGGCGAAGTTTTCCTGGCATCATAGCTCTGCCACTTCTCGGACTGCGAGAGGATCAACGGAGCAAAGGCTGCGGCAGCAAAAAGAGCTAACAACCTGGGATGATGGGTGCCATCAGCAAACCCACAGGGGTTTCACCCATCTGGGGAGAGATGTCCTACCATGGTTTTTCCCATCCATTTATGGCAAGTCATTGGGAATGGTTTATGAAACTGGCAGCCACATCCAGTGGATTCCATTGGCAATTCTTAGGTTTTATCAATCAATCAATAGCATTGAGGAACGCTTCCGCAAGGTCCATTCCGCCAGTTTCAGAGACGATCCCAAATCATCCCTAATCCGGATCCCTTTCTAGAGCCGCGTCGTGTCCTTGTTCCAAGGCACAGCAAATAGGAGTAGAACTTGAAAAATGTGCCACAGCTGCTCCCAAACTGCGAGGAGATATTCTGAACCTCACGGTTTGTTGGGAGGCAACTGAGACTACCACAGCAGTTCTGTCACTATTAGCTGCATTCAAAAGATATCTAAACTATAGGATAGAATGATATAGAATAGTTCACTAACCTGAAATAATGAACAGTTTGGCCATTTGTGGAACATTCGCATCTACGAACCTTTCACTTCCAGTGAGGTCGCAATGCCCAGGACTTCATGGACATCGGTGACATGACCAACAGGAGACCTGGCAACGGAGCCTCCACCAGTCTGTCAAGAAAACAACACACACACACGCACACACACGCGATGATGTATATATCTATATATATAATAATAACAATAATAATAATAACAATTAATTACTATTGTTACTATTATTGCTATTATTATACAAATATATATATATAAACATGTAGAACATTGTGGAACAACATGTTTGGTTTCCTTGCCAAACATGGGTATGGGTCAAAACCTTGGCATCCTGGAAAGCGTGACCTGCAGTCCAGGCCATATATGGGATATATTCCATATAGTTTTTTAATTTCTGGTTCATTTGAAATATTCCAGAATTATATCAAAATAATTATATCAAATATTCCATAATTCATTGATGGTTTCATGATATATATTCCAGAATTATATTTGATATATTCCATAATCATGATATTTATTCCATAATTCATTTGTGGTTTCATGATATATATTCCATATTGATATATTCCATAATTATATCCTCTTTTCCATCGCTCAAAAAGCATTGTGCCAGCCATGGAGCGTCGGACTGCAATGGAATGATGGACCGTGCCAAGGACATCAAAAAGCCGCCAACACGTGACCTCTGTCAGCCGTCACGGTGGATGGGCCAGCGAAATCCTGCAGCAGTTGATAAACATCCCATGATTTTATAGGGTCTCAACCAAGGTGGTGCAGGATTTCGCTGGCCCATCCACATGATGTAAGAATTAACCTGAGATGGAACATGTAGAATGATGCAAGGAGCAGTTCAAGTTCAGAAAACTAGAATTGGGTTTGGAAGTTAATCAAAAAGTGTCCAACCCGGTGGATCTAGAAGACACCAAACCAACAGCCATGTGAAGATGGGGATGACAGGAAGATCAACAGTATCTACTCGGTGACCAAAGGCGAGAGGTCCACGACTACCGAAAATTTGGTCTTGAAGTACAGTACACAAAGGACAACGCTAGCATTGAGTTGATACTTAAAGATACTCATATTGATCATCTGCTGACAGAGCCACTTGAGAATCATGTTGGCGGCGGTGTCAATGGGCCCAGCGTCCTCTACATTTCAGCTGGTGGTGAAACACACCACCTACCGGATGCAACTTACAACCGCCTAGCGGATGCAACTTACAACCGATACAACACATGGTTGAAACATGTTGAAACCATCAACCACCAGTGTTGTGCTTGGGTTCTGCTCCCCCATTTTGGTTCGTTGCACTCCCATTCTTTACATGGTTAAATCATATCAAAGGCCCAATTTCATGATCATAATGCCAATTTTTGTTGGTTGAGTAAACATATATAATATATAAACTCCAGTGCCTTTGTCAGTCAAACATCATTATCACAGGACCGTATAGCCCACTTTTTTCTGGACAACGTCAAAAACTTAAAACCACTTTTTCGGTCAAAATTTGTCGCTGATCATTGGTCCAACCAATTTTTTTGGTCGCTTCACATCCAATTTCCAATTCTGGAGATGCCATTTTTTGTTGGTTAAACCAGCAACCAGCTGCAGTTTCCGGGTCCCAGGGTATCCCAGGGTCCTGTTCGTTGGCGTCCATCAACTCCAAAGCACCTGCTGCCATGCGCATCGTGGCTCGCGACCTCGGTCCTGGATCCATGGGCATGTTGGATGGATATGGACATGAAATTCGACATTCAATTTGAGGATTTAACAGATTTATTCTCAACATACATTGTTGGATATGAACATGAAATTATCAACATATCAACATGATGTTTTCATATTATGTTTCATATCCATGAATAGATGGAATGATGTCTGTTTGAGGATTTAACAGATAATTTCAGACGATTTCATCAACAAGACTGGGGGCAAATTCGGGCAATCGTGCGTAAATGTCCGCATGAATCAGCACGGTTACGTGGATTTTGATTTTCCACCCTATTAACCATAGACAACCATATAGATATAATGTGGGAGTTGGATCGATTCCACCATCACACATGGGATGAGGATGTTGGATGGAGACTATGAGGATTTAACATGATTTAAGCAACATTGTCGGTCTGGGGGCGAGTAACTGGACTAAGTTCATCTAATTTTCACATATTTTCACATCATCCAACCGGACTTCATCCCCGTCTCCATGCCGCCTCCTCCAGATAGCGTCACTGCCAGGGAGTGATTCGCGACCCGCGTGGCACGTTGCAAGGCTTTGTCCTTCTCTTCCTGTGCCGGCGGCCTGGTGAACCAGATGGGAGACTCATGGGGATGTACTTCGATCATCTTCGATCTTCATGGCATACATAATGACCAAAGTGGAGGTTTCCTAGAATAGGGCTACCCCCAAATCATCTATTTTATAAAAGGATTTTCCCATCTAAAAAAACCATCCATGGAAAGGGGTACCCACATTTTGGGAACCACCAAATATATAACCAATATGAACCAACTATGTAGCAATGGGATAAATATAAATAAATATATTATATATACTGTATATATGTATATATTATGAATATGATACATCACCAACTTGATCCAAGTTGCCCGAAAGAGGATCCTTAAAACGGAACATGATGGATGATAAACCATGAAATTTGATCAAACTTGGGGGCATCCTATTTTCAGCCCAATCCACATTGTTCTCCAACGATTGAAACACCCCACGTAGCCATTCCATTGTGAGACACTCCATATCTGGCACCATGGCCCTGCATCCGGCCCTGCATCCATGGTGACCGGTCCTCCACTTGCGTTTGCAAATCCAAACATTTCTCCTGGATGGGATTCATCATGGTTCATCCCCTCAGCGATTTTTTTGCATGACTCCCCGAAGAGGGGTAAGCAAACATATGCGACATATCAACAATCGATGGAACAGGTATGATTAACATTGATGAAACCTATTGAAACCCAACATTTACAACATGTTTCGGAAAACAAGGCCCATACCAAGTCAGACTACCTCCGGTAAATGACCACCTGGTGATCACATCCATGACTTGAAGTGGGTGGTATTAACCAAAGCATTCTGATTGCACAAATGTCTTCCCATATTCAATATTATTAGACATTAAATGACATTAGACACTTACAATTGGTATAGATTGGTATAGATTGTTCAAAATCACAACATACTGACTGCAATTTCCAACTCACTAGGATACCAATTTGGGTTTGCCATTCGCTGGTTATATGTTGCAATCCCCGTATACCCCGATGAGTATTCACTATTCATGGTCATTATCCCCATGACGGCTATATCCCCATGACAGTTCCATTTCAGTAGGAATTATATCCAAATCAGTATCCCCCAATCATATTCCCTTCCCCCGTTTTATATTAAGCACCCATAAGAAACCATGGCAGATGTAGGGATTCATATTATATATAAAACTATGTATATATAATTATATATTTGGAATGATTTGGATATATTTGGCACCATACGATGGCTTACTGGTGCAGAATGAGGGAATGACCCATACTGATGAAACCGTTAACGTTAACGTTATCATCCCATTCCCATTCCCCCGCTGATCGCGGTCCCGCAGTTCCCGGCGCTCGCCGCGCCAGCGCTGTTTCTCGGCGGAGGCGAAATCCACGCGACCCCTGCCCAGAGGTGCCAAAGAAGAAGGATGCTTTTCTTGGAATTTTCTTGGATGATTTTAGAGAATTTTGGATGGTTTTTGCATAATGTTGTATGATCTTAGCACGAGTTTGGATGATTTCAACAGATTTGAGCAACGAAACTGAGTTTCGTCCCAACAACAGTTGTCCTTAGAGTGGGGGATGCCGATTGCACCGCCAAATATGGGAATCTGAGAATTCCCCAGTCAACTAAAATGGAGGTTGCATTGATGACCACGGGAGCTGTAGTGGGGTAAGTGGCCGATACCTTGGGCTGTCAGACTTATTCTTTGTAAGTTATCAGGTTTTATCCCCGGCCATGATTGTTGTGAGTGAAGCGGGCTGCTTAAATATGGACCCCATTAGAGCTTCTAAGGTATCTAAGGTATCCACAGCTTGGAAATTTGCAGTTTAATCTGCTTTTTTTGGTGACCAGAACAGAAGTTGCATGGCCTAATTAGTGGGGCTTACATCCCATTGCTGAGACCAGCGCGACCTCATCTGGTTGAGTTTCACGTTGAGGTCTTGCATCATGGGATAGTAGGGCACATCCAAGGCATTTTCCACGGTCCTGCCACTGGAAAATCGTCCAGCATGCCATGCCCAGCATCTAAGACTCTACCTATGAGAAAGGGATTGAAAGGTGGGTTTGATCAAACATTCCAGCAAGTCATGAGTCATGATTCATGATTCAAGGAGATTCTTTCTTTGGCCTGTTGGGTACTTGCCGTCAATTGAGATAGCTGTGCAGCGATAACTCACAGCTGCAGTGTCAAAATGGGGCCATCTTCTAGATGACAGTATAAACTTATGTATAAACTTATGTATTTCAATGTTTCAAGTGACTGATTGATCTGCTGAAACATGTTCTTCCAATAATCTTCTCTTCTAACAGCTTCAGCAACACCATGTCCGCACAGATCTGAGGCGGTGAAAACGTGAGGCGGTGAAAACGTGACAACGCCTGCCTGCACATATCCCTCATTGGCCAGGCATCGTCACCTTAGCAATGGGCTTGGAAGGTGAAGTTAATCTTGGCTTGGGATGATAGTGGGAACATCACACAAAGGCGCAGCCAATGGTCATGGACTCAACAATTTTCATCAGATTTCCCAGCTCTACATCTGAAGTTCACGAACAACCATGGCTCTATCTTTCTGTAATCCATAACGACAGGGTAGACCTCTGTTTCCTGACCAAATGACCTCGTGTGATCTATCTCAGATGTAGCCACAGTGGAATGCTTGATGAGCTGCCCCCCAGTTCCGCCATAGTGGGACATGTTTAGGGCCGGGACAGTGAGGTAATAAAGAGGATTCCATATGTCATAAGTGGTTACCACAACTATTCTATGGGTTCCATAATGGAATCCATAATGGAATCCATAATTGGATATCAATGGGTTCTACACTATCCGTCACTATCCTTCTGTCCCTTTCCAAATAAAGCATCTAGGTATGTGTCAAAATTGTGTAATCCAATGCAACCTGACAAGATCTTCAATAAAAACATATAAAAACATAGAGCCAGAACATCACGTAGAGCTCAAGCTTTGCTTGAGTGCACGTGTCGGCTCAAGGCACCGTTCAGAATCAAGTCGTTGATGTCTGGGGCTGCCATCTCCTATGAACTGACGTTCCAACGGTTGTTCAACCGAAGGGCGGGGAGGGGGTTGCCAATCTCTTCTACAAGTACATATAAAAGGACCAGCCCCAGCAACAGATAGCAACAGTGTATGAATCTATGCAAGCAAAGCCAAGTATAACTTCCTGAGTCCTGTCGTCATTTTAAGAAAGGTTCTCTAACTGAACTGTAGCTCAAACATGCTCAAACAAATCATAATATTTGAACTACCCAAGGCCCCCGCGGATCCCTAAAAAATACATTGACAGTGGGAGTACCAACTGCCATAAACATAAATTTGTTGAATCATGCTCCATTAGCAAGCCCTTTGAAGGACTTCCAATGCACCCTGTCCAGTCTGCTTGCATGTGCCAGGGTCACAACTCATTCCATGTGGAGACTAATCGTCCGACCAGTATCAAGGATAGCTCGTCTTGGGTCCATCAACGGCCCTGACCATCCCCTGTTCTTGAAGGTTCGTCAACGACCATGGACTGATTGGTGGTTTTAACCTGAAACATGTTCATCACCCCCAATCAAGATGGACAATGTAATCATACAGTACAAACAATCAATGGTTCGAAACCACAGTTTTCCGAACTAAAATTGGCATAAATCGGGGTAAACCATCCATTTCCAAGCAAACACACAGTACTGTTCCTATGTCCCGTTATATAACCCCATGATATATTCCCATTTTGCTTGGTGTTGGGTTTTTCTGAAAAGAGGGTATTTCACGTGCAAGTCCAGCGAAGGTTCAAATTCCCAAAATCAAGGTCATATCACTATTTCGGGGCGAAACCACATATCAAAATTATCAAAGCATCTTGTGAGACGTACAGAATCATCAGTCTTGTTGAAATTTTCCCAGTAAGAATAAGCCTATCCCGCCTGTCCCCATGTGCCCATGAATGCCCCATGCCCTTCACCTTCACCAGTCCATCTTCATAGATCCAATCGTGTGGCTCGTGCGAGGCCGCCGCACTCGTCGCTCCCGCAGCCGGACCGGAGGCGTCCCACGCGGTGGTCGGACCGGAAGGGCCTTGGTTGCCTTGGTGCAGGGCAGGTTGGGGTCGAACTGAGGTTGGATGATGTTGGTCATTTCCCTAAGTTCAAAGGTTTAAACATAATCCAACTTTTCGGAACCAAATATGAACTGCAGGTTCCGTTGTAAATAGTTGTGGCGTTCCACCCCTCAGAAAAGGCCAGAACCTGAAGAAAAAACAGTGGAGTTGATTCATGTCCCAAAATATAATCAAAACATATGTGTGTATATATTAATACATACACATGACGATATATTTATATACACACTACTTCCAATATGGCTATTTAAACAATAGTCGAGGAAGGCTATAGGGTGTGTGTATCAGTGTATATATATATTTATACACGTACCATACAAATGACTATCAATTATAATTATGTATATATATATATATATAAATATGCACAATATATATATACATATTGATATATGGTGTATATATACATACACATTTTGTATTTGAAACTTGGAGTTTCCACCATGGCACCACTGGCATCCGGGGAGGCACCTGGAGCAGCTGGAGCACTTGGAGCACTTGGAGCCTTGGAGCTGACGACCGGTAAACTTCGTAGCAAGCCTTGCAAGCTATAGTTTACTATGGTAAATTAAGTTTGGATATAAACCTCAGACAAAAAAAAACAGTCTTAAACTTAGCCTTAAGTATGGCTTTCAGAGTAACTGATTTTAAAAACAGAAAACTGGGCGACAGCCTTAGAACATAGGAGTTGTAAAGTGATCAACAAACAGCCTTAGATTTTCCTGTCATCTGAGCAATCAGTATGTGAAGCTGCCACGGTCTCACCTCGAAACAACCCAAGATCCCAAGGATTGTCCGCCACTTTGCCTTGTCTACTCCAGAGTTTTTCAAGATGTCCTCCACCACTTAGGAACAGTTTATCATCAGTGAATGCCCAGTGCTTCAGACCTAACATCCCGGCGGACCGGAAACCGTGCTCGTAAAAGCACGTATTTGTATAAAAAAACTAGTATGGCACAGTGGTGAAAACGCGAATTCATGTCATCAAAAACATCAAACACATGGATTCCAAAATTTGTGCGTTTTCGGGTTTTATCACAGTAACAACTCATTTTCATCGGAGGGTCTTTGTGGACTCTCAAAAATAGCACTTTTTCCGTCAGAAGATGCGTTTCAAAATTTCGACGGTCTTCTTCTGTAAGGTGGCATTGAGGTTTATATACCTCCATTGGAAACAGACCAGAACCGTGTTCTCAACAACTACAATCAACTACATACAGTAGTTGGAAGAGCTTACAGAGTAAGTAGAGTAGCATCGAGAACCTAGTTGTAAATGGATGACAACGTACTTGCAGTTCCAAAAGAAGATGAGAACGCAGTTGCAAGTTATGTTTTAAAAGTCAACAACATAGTTGCAATTTGGAAAAACGATGACAACGTAGTTGCAAGTTGTGTCACAAAAGAAAACAATGTAATTATTTGCAGTTTGAAAAAGAAGGTGAGAACGTAATTGCAAGTTGTGTTACAAAGGCCAACAACGTAGTTGCAATTTTAAAAAGAAGATGAGAATAGATGAGAACGTAGTGGCAAGTTGTGTTACAAAAGCCAACAACGTAGTTGCAATTTCAAAAAGAAGATGAGAACCTAATTGCAAGTTGTGTTAGTAACGTACTTGGAAGTTTTTCGTAGACAAGACGCTAATAGCCCACCCCACCCCATGCAAGTGGTTAGAGAAGTTAGTAACGTAGTTGAAAATAGTTCATACAAAACAATAAGTTAGTAACGTACTAGCACGTTCTCAAAAACGTTAGCTTTACGAGCATGGTTTTCGATCCGCTGGCAAAAACATGAAGATCCAACCACAAAAACACCCTAGGATTGGGATTTCACGAGCAAATATGCAGGGAAAACATCCACACAATAAACAGCATCCCTCACCTTTAAATTGCGTCTCATATATGTATACATATGTATATATATGTTATATAGACAATATTCCATGAAGAAATATCATGAAACATCTAGACTATGTATAGATATACATTGGCACTGGTGCCTTTCCCTGTCATGACATACCTAATTAAACGGCATTACTGATAGCGCCCCTTGGCATCCACACCATGGCCGGGCGGGGCAAGCCACAGCTACGGCAGAATTTGCTGCCTGCGGGCATGGTCAAGTGATGGTGAAGGACAGATTTTTTAGACCCGTTGGGACCCAAAAGGTTGTGAAACCTCTCAGATTCAACGTTTCAAGTGTGGGTGCAGTACTTGATGATCATAAAAATCTTCACCGAACGCAAATGATATGCACTTGACCGCTTGAAATTCATGAACCACAATCAAAATACCCTTTGGGATCGCTTCAAAGAGCAAAAAGTCGCCTTAACATATGCGCCTGTTTGTACATTATAATTATAATCACATATAATTATTGCGCCCCCAAAAAACAAACAAAATATATATTTATATAGAGGAATTAAATTATGGATAAACAATGAACAATTATGTGCTGTTAAGCTGTCAGTCTATCTTTTCCAGGATTACAGCTGTGGATTATTGTACAGGATATCACAATTTAATTTATATGTTCATTTCATTTCCACAGGTTGCACCTTTCAAGTAGTGGCTCTCACAGTTGTAGCAAGTCAGGGCCTGGCGGAAAAAAAAACAAATTCCGGAAGGTGATGTGGACGCAACATGCATTTGTTTGGTCACCCTTGTTGAATGCTCTCTGGCTATCGAACATGCCTATTGAACATGGCCCACTTATAGATGAATTATGATGATTTACCTATTAAAATATGTGATTTTCCATAGCTATGTCAAATGAGTTATTTCTTTGCAAACTTGTTGATTCACTTGAGGGGTCAATCATTTTGACAGAACGTGATTGCAGAAATCTGTTGTTGTCCTGAGGCTACCAAGCACATACACAAGCCAAGTCTTTGAAGTCGAGTGCGTGCTTGGAACAAACCTCATCACCGCCTCTAATATTTTGGTTAGTTGGTTGTGTGAATAATAAGAAAACATAGGCTTCTGATGGCTTCTGTAGATTTCCTCTGGATTCCATTGATTCCAGCCACTTTTTTGCAGAACATTCTGATCCCCTGAGGTTGGCCATCAATGAATGCCAGCCCTGGTACCTCAATAGACTGCTTTGGCAAAACACGAAAAAAAAAACAAAGAAGCTCTGTAAAAAAAAACACGTTTACGTTTTTTCTACCATTAAGACTGCCAAGTACAGGCTATATATATACAGTATATACAGTATATACATATATACCATAGCTCTATACTATATATATATATTATGTAGTAATGATCCCTGTTGGACTTCAAACCAAACCTCACACTGCCCGCCAGGTTGAACAAATTATCCACTATAGAATGAAAAACTGAGTCCAAGTGATTAGGAGAAAGACCCCCTATAGAATAGGAATTGGGTTTGCAAGGCTCAAAGTTTGGTTTCACTTTTTGGATCTGGGCTGGCACCATTCCACAAAAGAACATACTTGGGGACTATTTTATAGGGGGGGTGGATTTCCATTTTATAGGCTGATCCAAGTGGAGCTGTGCCTCAGCATGGCCAGGCTCAGAAACATTCATATAATTATTATAACTATGTAATTTATTCATAATTATTTATACACATGTGTATTGTGTTGTTTATTTGTTTAATTCTGGTAGTTTATTGATTTAAAATTTAGATACACGCACCACTATTTTCAATTATTCACATTATTCACATCACTTCACACCCAAGTATTTGTGCTTCACTTGGATCAACATACTGTTTGACGTGATTTTAGCTTATTGGGTAACACTGTTGATTACTTATTTGGTTGCAGTATGTTTCAATCTGTTACAGTATTTACACTATTATTGCCTACTGACAAGCCCCCCTGCCACTCCTACCTTATATAAATAAATGCATAAATACATAATAAAAACACTATAGAATAAAACACTGGGTCCCAGTGATCAGGAAAAAGACCCCCTACTCAGTAGGGCCTACTGAATAGAAAACGCTATTAAATGTGGTTCACGTTTGGATCTGGGCTGGCACCTTTCAAGAAAAAAAATCCTTGGGGACCATTGTTTTAGAAAAATGGTCGGATTTTCATTTTATAGGAGCAGCCTGAGCAGCATTGCTAAAAGCTGATTCGTTAACAGTGTTGATTACTTTTTCTGTTACAGTATTTAATTTGCACTATCATTGCCCACTGACACTCCCCCTTGCCACTCCTATAAAATGAAAACCCAGCCGGACACTGACCACTACTTCCAAAAGATTATCCACGACAGCAAAACACACTGAGTCCCAGTGATCAGGAAAAAGACCCCCTACTGAATAGAAACCGCTATTTCCAAGGCCCAAAATGTGGTTTCACGTTTGGATCTGGGCTGGCACCTTTCAAGGAAAAAAATCCTTGGGGACCATTTTTTTTAGAAAAATGGTCGGATTTTCATTTTATAGGAGCAGCCCTGCTAAAAACTGATTGGGTAACAGTGTTGATTACTTATTTGTTTACAGTATGTTTCAATATTTTACAGTATTCTACAGTATTTACACTAGAACAATATTATTGCCCACTGACACTCCCCCTCCCACTCCTATAAAACAGCCTCATACTGGGCATACACCGACCAGTCACTTCAAAATTGCCAAAACTGACAGGAATCCAAAAAACAAAAAAACAGAACTTTGAGGAAAATGCTTGGTTTTGACTCAAAAGATGTGTTTTTTGTTTTCCCTAGTTTTTTTGGGGGGGTTTCAAAAGCTAAAAAAACAGTGAGTTTGTTTTTTGCGTTTTGCATACATGCCATCAACCAATATCTGAGAAAAACAAAACTCATTTTTATTGCTCTTGAAACCATTTCAGAAACATTAATGTTTACTGAAGTAAATGTATGTAAGTAACCCTAAAAATCTGAACATCAACAACACGTGTTTTATACTGTAAATACACATACAAACAGCATGTGGGGTGGTTCTCAGGAAAACCATATATATATATATATATATAGATATAGAGTATATATATATATGCAGTAAATATAATTGCAACATAATTCATGGGTCTCAACCATATCACGTTGCGGCAAGCCATGGATTGGCACAGCGACCTTACGGGGCCGACCGCAGGAACCACAGAAGTTGGAATCCTCGGAGTAGTCGCCCTGGCACCTGAGCCCGGAAAAATCATGGATGGTCTCATGGAACGGTGAAACTCAATGGATGGCAAGATATGTTGCGTGTATATATATATATAATTATATATATTAATATTATATAAGTATATATATCATATATATATATATATATATAAATATTATATATATATATATATTAATATTATATATATATTAATATTGTATATATATATATTAATATTGTATATATATATATTAATATTGTATATATATATATATATTAATATTATATATATATATATATATATTAACATTATATATATATTATATATTAATATTATATATATATATATATTATATATTAATATTATATATATATATATATGATGTTTTGACATATAGCCTTCAACAAAAATGATCTAAGAATGACTGGATATGATTGATAATGATTGTAGTGGGAATATCTCCATTGGTAGGTACACATCCACAGAATGAAAGAGTTGCTTTTGGCAGTGAATGCAGTATGGTAACAAATGTAGAATGAAACAAGTGACAACGACAATGGATGTCGCGTTGGTTCACATCACGCAATGGCGGGCATATCTCCAAACATATTGGGTTCTCCAACACGAAGAGCATCTATACAAAAAATGATGGGTTGTAAGCCATATCAAACCCGTTTTGAGCCAAAGAACCTGAGGGTCTCAGCAACTGGGTTGCTCCCAACACACCAAATACAAGAGGGTGAAGATAATAAAGAGGTAAACCAGGTAAACTCAACAAGTTTCCCCTCTTGTGGGTATCATGCACCTATAATAGGTTGGAGATGGTTGGAGCAAGCCTCTAGATTGTGCTTCATGCCATCATCATCCTGTTATTATCCCGCTATTGTCCCATCATTCTTCCATTCCTTTCCAGCCATGATAAATAGCCTAAATGAATAGCTTTTGCCCCAACCATTTTGAACTTTCCTGAGTTATGGGGCTACCCCCAGTTATCATCCGTTTTTTAAATTGGGATTTTCCATGAAATAAACCAACCATTTTTGGAGACCCCTGTGGATACCAAGCCAAGGCTCCAAGGGCACTTATCATCGGGTTCCTCAAACTGATCCACCCCCAGGGCAGCTGCCAAACCCTCGTCCTGACACGCTGATGGCGTTGGAGCAAACTGGTGAAACCCATGATTTTGAAGAAACTTGGTATCTATGCAAAAACACACGTTTTTTTTTTTCATATCATATCATATCAGATCATATCATATCATATCATATCATAATATATATATATATATATATATGTATGTATGTTACGTATATATATACATATACGAGTACAAAGTATATATACATATATATGATATATATATATATATAAATAAACATGACAATTCTCTTGCAATCTGACTGAATTGCACGAAGAGCTTGAACTGCTAAACATGACTGATGTATAGCTCCGAAGAAATCATGTATGCTACGAAGTGTTTGGACCAGGTGAGACCTTTGGTTACAACTCTCAGTATGACAGAAACAGCTTGATTGAAGCCCTGATTGAAGCCGTGTCAACAAAGTTGTTTTGTTCAATTTGTTCAATCAGAATTCGAACATGTCAAATCTAATGTAAGCAAAATGACCTACAATTCGGCAAGGTTGAGTGAGTGCTCTCCCCAAAGGATCAAGGCATCACATGCTCTTGTTGGAAACCTTCAAACTTCAAACATATTCAAGTGATTCAGACTATTCATTTGTAGGGTTTTGTTTTTTGTCTTTTGGTGGTTAGCTTAACCCTTTATTGGTAGATGTCTTTGGGTTTTTTAGTTTTTGGTCACCTTCCAGGCCTCTTGTTCTTCAGCTCCCTTCTTTCCTTTTCCGCCTTGGTCAAACATTGGAGCAATCTTCAACCAAACTGCTGGGTATAGCCCCAAGTTGTGGCCACTAAAACGGAAGTCATGGCGATGGGCAATGAATCACTGGAAGGGAGTACCATATCTTTGGATCAATAAACTAGTCTGGTTGGTGGTTTTAACTATCTTGAAAAATATTACTGTAGTCAATGGGAAGGATTATCCCATATATTATGGAAAATAAAACATGTTCCAAACCACCAATCAGATATCTTTGGCTCAATAAACTAATGGACCACGGAATCATCTGTCCAAACCAAGGTTGGCCCTATGGAACTGGGAACACCTTGCCCGGAGGCTCATCGATCCCGTATCTCATCTTGCCCTCCAAGAAACAATCCAAACTATCCCAGTTTGGGTGCAACTGTCCTATCCAATGTGGGCGGTAATCAACCTACCATTTGGGGATGGTTTATACCACCCATCTATGGTGATGTTGAAAATGCCAGCAGGTCTGACCAGGCCTTTTCCATCCTTGCCATCCTTTCCAGCTTTGCCTTTCTCACCGTCCTTCCCACCTTTCCCCTTTCCTGGCGCAGGTCGGCACCCGGCAGGTTTCACATCACCCGGCGAAAAGTAGGTTAGTTTCCAGGGCAACAAAGCATATCTGCCAGCTCAATGTTTTATGTGCAATGTACATACTGTACTGGATACAGTGTGTATATATAATATTATATATTTATGTGCATATTGTATCATGTATAATGTATATCTATATGTATGATACCTAACAGCATAAAATAATATATACTAGAAGATAATAGGAACATATCGCATACATATGTTGTATATACACAGTATGTTATGTTATATGTCCGTTCTGAATCATCATCCGCCACAAAAGAAGTCTGTTTCATCCACATCAAAGTTGCTTGGCCAAACTTCCCAGTTTTACATAAGCGCATGGCCAGGCCCTGGTGAAACAGTGTACGTAATTTCTGAGCCTTGTAGTTATTGGTTATCGGTTGTTGCATGTATGTTTTAATTGGAACACTTTGAACAACTTGATATATTATGCATATATTCATCTGCCCAAACCAGTATAATGTAGTATACCGATTAGTGTGATGGACCTCTATTGTGGATTTTTCCCAAAATTATTGAGCATCTTGTGGATGGTGGGGGTGGGGCTCTATTGTGGAAAGTTTTTTCTCAGGTCCATTTTTTTGCAGGAGGAGCTTTATCCACCTTTCTTTGGGTAAAGCTGGTCCATTTACTTTAGAAAACCGTATCCATTTTAAAGCCTTGAAAATGCAAGGTTTCCCAAAATAATTAGATGCCTTATGGAACCCTTATTAAAAAAAAAAACAGCACCCAACGATTTTTTCAAGGAGGTACCCCATGAGTGACCCAGATCCTAATATAATGTAATTGTTTCGATGGTACCCTATTGTGCACAAAAACTTTTGGGGCGATTTTTTTTTGGACTTAAAAGGAAAATCAATTGAAAGTAGATTGATGTCAATTGAAATCCTTACTTAGGTTCACTAAAGATTGTTGGGGGGGGGGCAGAAAATGGCGAGTTATTGAGTAGCCTAAAATTGTTGAGCCGGGGGAGGGGCACACTAATCAGTAGCCAACATTGATCATCTATAAGCAATATATTTATATAGATATCATGTAATTACAGCACATATATATTAATATATGATATGTATATTGAGATGTTCCTTTGTTCCTTCGTTCAACTGTGCTTGGTCGAATCACATTCTGACTGATTAATCTATCCGTTTTCAACGAAAACACTATAAAACACTGCTAGTCAGAATCCCTTGGATGCACCCCACTTGCCAGCATGTCATTGCGTGTCCTCCTCCCATGTTAGCTCAAAGGGCTGCTTCGTTGCAGCGGCAGGACCGGCAGATGGCGCGACATTGGCTCCAACTGCACAGGTGCATCCATGACATGGGTATGATGCTATGGTCCTGAATGGCCCAAAATTGGCCGAAACTATGCCAAATCAGCCAGGTTAATGTATGGATATGTAAGGTTAGTGTATTGATTTGTATGTTTTTTTTTTTGTTTTTGTCATGATGAATGATGAAGCATGAAGCTGTGCTTTCTGGGGCATCAAGGTTCTGCTTATAAATTCAGAACGTCTGGCTAGGTCAGAGAATTTCACCATCCGCAGCATTCCACCCCGAATCCGAATCAAAACTGTCGCAAACAGGGCCCTTCACACATGGGGTCGTTTTGACTTTGAAACGTCCGATGTGAACCAGCCTTTACCTTCAACGTGTCTGTGAGTGGTTGCTCTGCAGGTCTGAAGACAAGACACGCACACACACACACATTTAAAATCATTTAAACAGAATTATCATGAATTATCTGTATCAGCTCTTGGGCAGGCAGAGTGCATGGAAAGAGCCTCGACTTGTTTTGCTCATATATGAAGTCCTAATAGCCCCAGTTTTTTTTGGTTCTGGTGGTCCATGTCAATGTGGAGTTGCCAAGTCATGTCATGTCTTTCCAAACTTTGACAATTCTCTAACAACTTCATTGTGCTGAACTTCAATTGTTTCACCTTTCATGGATCATACACGTTTGCGCATGCAGTTCAGATTGTTTAGTCAAAAACAAACACATAGACATATTGTGTGAACTGAGAACTATAAATATGTGTAAATATTATATATATATATACTATATATACATTTATTTGTATACAATATTGTATATACGCATACAACAAACACAAACATATGAATATGTATATATATAGTTATATACATACATATCGACAACATAATACATATACAAAGAACTCAACATATCACCAACAGACTCAACATATCACCAACTTCGGCTGTAGGACTGATCCATTAAAACATGTTTGATGAACAAACCCTGAACAAATGTTTTCAACATATTATCCAACCTGTACCAGATTTTTCGGATCTACGTATCAGCATGCATCAGCTTTCGTGGAAGATGTATAATTGTATGATTGATGATTAAACATGTGGGTGTCCACCCTTTTAAAAAGGAAGGATATGAAGATTGCCAAATATTACCACATATTGATGGCCATTCATGGCGAAAATCATGGCCGATGAACCTGCCTGAAGGTCACTAGGGCTCAGCACAGACCCGCATTGCCCGAACTTGCCAAAGTCATAACCTCAAGTTCGGTCCATTGGGCACGAATCACTGGCACTTCCAGTGCTGGTTGAATGGTTGAACACCTAAAAATACAGTCACTGATTTGATGTATCCATATATTGGGGATGGAAATATGATAACAGATAACATGTGCTTGAAACCAGGGACAAAATTAAGAACATGTAGATTGCCGGATTGTGGTTTGGTGGTTTGTAACCTATGCAACAACGTGATACATGTGTCGTCTCATGGCAAACTCAGCGTCATGGGATCAGTGCTCACATTGCGTACAAAGATGGGCACCACAAGATACAATGACTCACGACGCTTTATCAATTATATATATATACATACAGTGTATACGTGTATATATATATATATATATACTATTATATACTGTATATACACGCATATTTGTACCAGTTACATGGGTTATGGTCATCCAGCCCGTAATGAGAAACCTCAAAAAATGGTATAAATCCCTAAATATCCCTATCAATTCATGGATTGATGACAACCTCCTAAGGAGATCTAAGCAGTAGGTATGGCAGGTAGGGATCATTCCGCTGCGTCTGAGGTCCGGTGCAGCCACATTGCTCATGAGCACCATTCTCCGCATCACAGCCTTCCCAGCGACGCTTAAATATAGTGGTGAATCAAACCATCGAACATTGGGGAAAATCATGGAAAATCCATGGCAAACTGTGAAATTACCGGGTGGTTTTTATAGTTGATCCAGTTGATCCAGCTGATCCGGTACCCCAAGTCGGTGTTTTCAAGTCGGTGATCATCTGAGGAGTCCTTGTTGTTGGAGGTGCCCGAGTTGGAGAAAAACTTGCCCCATTTCAGGATGGAGCATGAAGGAAGAATTGACGAAACATGAATCATGAAAAATACCAACCAACCAGCCAGGTACTGTACCCTATACTAGTCTACTATTAAAATCATGCTCCATCTTGCAGATTTTTGCCAAGGCCTTGTCCTCGTTACTTGGGTAAGGCCAAATCCGTTCAAACATTGGATGGAAAACAAGGCTTTAGATTAGATGTTATCATCACATGAGGCATGGTCAAGTTACATAGGTTACTGGGGTTTATGGTCATCCATCCCATAGTGGGGATCCTGAACAATTGGGTATATATATATATTTAAATCTGTACAAAATGGTTTGATGACCATGCCATAATATGAGTACATCATCGTGGCAAGGAGATGTTCATCCCCTGTATAAATGTGTTCATAGGTTTTGGACAAATTTCCTTATCATTATGCATGCGTTGAATCAATGTTGGTTGTTGTGTTTTTTTAAAACCAGAACATCATCTTGGATTCCCAGAGGGTACCAGTTTTGGTTGCCGCTCCAAATGATCATGGCAATGCAAAACCTGCCAAAGATATCCATCTATGCATGACGTTCTTTGCAGGGCGCAGAATGTAGAAACGACACTTCCAAGACTCATATCTCGGATTCCGGACAAACTGATTCTTCTGCAAGTCTTTGCTGCGCTCAACTCCTGCTCAAGTTAGGTTCAGTCTGCACACTCACAATTCCATGTGCTGCCTTCAAGCTGGTGAAAAGCTGCAGCTATAGATAGCTATAATGATCTATAATGTGTTGTAGTGAGTTGTAGTGGACTTGCAAAACAGTAGCAAACTACTTATGCTTAGTACCATTTTGTCATCACTTCAGTATGTTGTTCCGTAGGATTCTTGCGTGTTGTGCAAGAGAATACCCCTTCTCTTCAGTGTGACGACCATCACGCTTGGCGCGGGAGAAGCCAAACAACCACCCATTTCAGCTTCCTAAAAAATGCAGCTAGACACGTTTCTGAGATCCAAAGCTGTGTGAAGGTAAGCCAGCTATGACAGCTATGAAACATGCAGCTATCTTAGTGATCCATGAACTTGGGCGATAACCATCCAAGATCAGGTGCACGTGCCCTGCCTGTAAAGTCCCCTGCCTGCGCAGTCAGTCTGAGCCCGGAAAATTCATCTGGGTTTGTCGAAAAAATATGGAAAACCCCCAAAATCCATCAAATCCCATGGTTTCTCATCATTTTCCCTACTATTTGATGGCCACTTGGGGGTATCCCCATTTTCAGACACACCCATCATGGCCTCGAAAAAGACCCTTTTTCTGGCTCGGCCAAGGCTCGGTCAGCATGATCCAGAAGATCGATCCATTAATGTTGATGAAATTCCTATTTATATATCTATATCTATATATGTTTTTTGATTTCCCCATCAAGTAGTGATAAACCCAACCATAAACAACAATAAACCATAGCCATCCATAGTCCATTTACATCCATTTACTACCTATTAACTCCCAAAAACCTCACTTTACTCACGGATCATTTCTTTCTGATCATGAGAACTCCAGTTCTCCAGAAGTTCAGCCACTTATGGATCTTACAACTCCCATCCTTTCGTTCAACATCCGAGGCTTCGAGGCACCTGACTTGCAATCTCCATGAAAGAGACCTTTGAACCGGAGCAAACCATTGAGGTGGTTTCATTGAACTTCACCGGAATTTTCGGGTGTTTCTACCTCCAAATTGATTGGGGCTTCATGCTGCTTTGAACTAATTCTCAGATTATAGAATCTTATCAGATCTTATCATTCCAAAGCAACACAAATGTGACAAGACAACACATGTGACAAGACAACAAAATAACACTAATTGTCTAAAACATATAACGTAGTTGCAGTAAAACCTCTAAATTCAACACACACTATGTTGCAGGGTACCATGTCTCCAAATCAGACACATCTTGACCATCTTAGTTCGTTGGGACTTGGGAGTTTCAACTGATAGGGTGATGAAACATGATGGGCAATGGCCAGGATCTGTAATGGAATGAACAATCATATTCGACACCACCAACCACTACGATGCTTGCCATACGCTTCTAGGTCATTTGGTGTTTCAGAGAAATAGTATCATTATGTATCATTGCATTGTATAGTATTGTGCTTCTGTTTTTCCAATATCTTTGTTGGTGTTCATTCTGGATCTATTATTTACGAATAGCATCGTATAGCAACCTCCAAGAAGATAGCGAAGCCAGAAACCGGGAAAGTAGAGAACAAAAACACAACATCATCTGTACGATGCAATATGTTTCCAACCTTTGGAGGCTCCTATATATCATATATAAATACATCAACTTACAGCCCACATCCACTGCCAGGAAAAATAGAGCTTAAACGCATAAACAAAAAAACGACTCGAGAAACAATAATATCAACAATCATAAGACGTACTATGACGTACTTATTTCCAAGCAGCAGACACACACACACACTTCCAAGATCTTCCAGGTTTAAAAGTAAACAAAAGCATACAAAAGCCAGTCGCCTCGTCATCATCTTCGCCCCAGTAGTCCTTCACTTTTTGAAAAATGGACTGCTGTACCACCTGGCACCAGTGTCACGGAACACCTGGTGTCCGAACAAAAAGCGAGACAGCGAATCACCATCGAAATAGCCAAAATGAATCAATCTTAAATGATACTTCAAGTTATGTCAACTTAAAACATCTTAAAACAATCGCAACTCAATTCAACTTCACCATCTAGGTCTAAGTGGAACTCAACCATTTTTGGAGCTTCCACAGTTCCTCAAACACTTCGAATTCGGCGCCCGCCTCGGTTGGCGTCAGGGTGGTTCCCACTCGAGCCACAGCCACTCCAAAGGACTGCTCGAGTTCGCGACTCCCCAACTGACTTAGACTTAGTTGGGATCATAATCTCAAATATGTACATTATGTACATTATATACAGTGTATATATATAATTATATATATATATATATCATTTATGTATCATATATATATATCATTTATATATTTATATATTAGATATATAATGATATATATGTCATTGATGGTCATTGAATGATCGCGACTAAAGTCATGAAACTGCATTTGTTGAATGATACGTTGTAGGTATCTATGATGAATGATTCAAATAGGGATGAAACAATACACATATGTACCTATGTATATTATAAATATGATCATACATATTATAAAATGTTTGAAACCACCAAACAAAGCACATACATTTGTATATCTAAAAAAAAGCAATACCGGTACCAATGTCAACTACTAGATATTATGTGAAATCCTGGTAATATCGCCCTATAAAATATAACTATAACCAAGACTATGACGCTATATAGCTGTGTCTGAAGGGCAATTTTCCATGTTGACCTCCAAGCAGGATGAATCCAGAATGAATAAAAACACATAGAAAGAACACAGCCCCAATGAAATCGAGGTAAGACAGCACCAAACAGGCCCGACATGGGCATATGAACTAGCTATAGCCCATCCCAAAGATAATATGTTTCATCTCCTCCAGGCGGTTGTGCAAGTTCATGGCAGCGGCGTGGGACTGAGTGACGCAAAGGATGCGCTCCTGACGTCGGAACAAAATGGGACCTGAAATGTCACTCGAAAAAAAAAAGGTGGTATTTGCCAGTTTAGATTATTTTTAGATGATTTTACATGACTTATATTCTGGATGGTTTATAATGGGCCCTTACGCTGGTGATTTGAACTAAGATAATTCGGACTTGGCCACGCATGTATAGAATTTAGATTTCAAACATGATCAAAAAGTACTGAACCACCACAGGAATGGATCAGCTTTACACCAACCCATGGTAATCTGTAGTTGGCCATCAGGTTGCAAACTTTTGAACATCAATGGGGTATCTGCTCAAGAAATTTGTACCCTGTGGTACTTCAATTAAACACATCAATGAAGATCTTCTCTTAACCACTTGTGACTTGTGTTAAACATTCGGTTTCTATGTTTGCTCACTTGAGGAGGCATTGTTTGTTGTGGAAAACAATGGTTTGGCTAGAATTCACCTTATGAGAAAGAACCGATTTGCCAAACAAGAAAATAGGGCCTAGGGTATCGTTAAATTTACTGATATCCACCGATTGACCTTGTTCCTATTTCCAGACTCAATTTTCCAGGACAGGTCCCGCCTTAAGTCCCCTTGGGATGAACACCGCACCGGGAAGCCGGTCCTTCTCAGGAAGATTCTTTGAAGCAGCAAGTGCCACTGCAGCAGCCACGTGAGTTTTCCCAGTACCTGCCGCGCGGCCAGGTGCATCGCGTTGCGCGACGTTTTCCAAGTGCCACGATGCCATCTGGCCCCACCTGGTGGCCCTCGCACCAAACTGCATCTCCTGGACCTGGTGAAGTCCAACAGCTCGGGGATTTATGGTGATTTCACCAAAAGCCGGAGATTCACTGAAGGACAGGCTGGCCATGCTGAAACAAACAATAGAAACAATACACCATCAATGCTTAATGATGAATTCTTGTGAGAATCAAGCCCGAACCTGATTTGAGGCCAGATTTGATGGTCGCAGTGCTTTTAAAAAGTCGCTGCAAACTATAAACCCGGCCGGCGAACTACCAAACAAAGCGCAGTAGATTTGAGTATGGGTATGTCCCAAGTCCCAATGCTTGTCAAGCGAACATCCTGCAAGCACCTAAAGTCCTAAAGTCGTTCATGAGCAATGACTAACGAACTCAAGAATAATCAAAGTAATGTGATTAAAACAATAATAAACCACCCATGACTGAGAATGGTAGTCACATACCACCAACCAAAAAATGGTGATTTTTCTGGGGGATGGTTTATTGATGTTTATTGTTTTACCCACATTCACATTAACCAGCACTTTATATAGTACCTAACAGAATCCAACGACTTGGAGACATATTCAACAGCGTCAAGTCACTGGTGATGCGCCAGCACCTTTTTGCTGGCACCGTGCGCGCATCCCCACTTAAATGGGGAAGGCCATCAAAAGATAAAATCCACAAAGAACAAGAAATACGGTGTCCACAGTGTGATAAAATACTGTATGTGTGCCTTTAAAACTTCGAACCTTCAGACTTCTTTGGAACAGGACGGATTTTGACACAAATATGACAGGTACCAGGCCGTTCTTTGAGCTCTTCGGACCCAAAGATGGATCAAACAATTTGCGCCGCCAGTGCCCATCGTTTTGGAACACAACATGAGCTCACAGCTGCGTGCTGAGCCCGTAGATTTGCCAACCAAAGCAAGATGCCATGTTCCATGCTTTCGTCATCATCCCACTTAGGAGTTACAAGGGTCCACCACAAGAAAGAGTATTAATAGAACACGGCTGAATTCACCATGATAGGGACGATCACGAAGCGCGCATCTTTTGGTGGCAAAGTCCCTGGCACCGTTCTTTCATATGGGAACAGTGCAGCACCAATGCAGCGCTCGGCAGGCCAAGGTAAACCATGCTACAGAGGAGCATGAAAGATCGTCAAAGAACGGAGGCGGTTCTGTGTCAAAGACGGGCACGTGTGCTTTTCGTGGCAAAGACAATTCTTACTGCGCTCACCAAAACAAACGCTCAAACTAAGACTTGCAGGCATACCAATAGGAAAGCATGTATGTTCAAATTCATTCAACTGTTTGTCAAACAACCTGCTGAACAAGAATAATATAGCGCAGCTAGCCGTGTTTGATTGAGGGTGCATGGTGAATTCACCGAACAATGCCGTGGTATGCCGTACCTCAAATTCTGACCCACACCTTAGGATCATGTATATCAATGGCAACAAATAATAAGTAGGAATTGCATGTTCAAAGTATGCAGAAGATGCTATATATCTACTACAACCCTGCAACCCAAGAATATGGGTGATAAAAAACTACAAGAAAGGTGCTACAGGGTTCCCCACCAGAAGCCCTTCAGATTATTCTATATAAGTAGATTAGATTAGATATGCTATGATTAGATTGATTTCAACCTGCAATCTGCACACATTTCTATATTTCACCAACCTCGATGAAGACTCCGACGCTCCTCGCATGGCCGCACATAGTTTTGAAGCAAGGCAAACGTAGCAAACCAACGACGTCAGTAGGAGTTCTTAGGCACCAACCAAAGTGGATAAATCAACAGAGGATGACAAGCTAGCGACTGTCTGGTTAGGGAAGTCTTCAATTGGGATGATTTCATGTTCAAGTGGCTTGTATACATCATGATATTCAGGCGGGATCATCGTCCCATGATTCCCATGTACCAATGGGATCAATAGGATTGGACATTAGAAAACAAATGACACTCCCAACCATTTCCATGATCATTGATTCACTGTATCCTCTATGGTTCTGCGCCCTTGGTTCTGCCTCAAGAAAAAAACCCGTGTCAGCCCCATGTACGCTGCGGCCCATGTAACCCACTTAAAGACTGCTGTCGCATCATCCCCTTGATACTCCATAGATCTCCATAGCCATACCCTATCATAGACTCAGCCACTTCATGCTTCACTTCAAGACTCGGCCAATAGATGATCAGTGATCTTGGGGTCAGGTGGTTCAGACTGAAGCCCGGGTTTATTTGGGAAAGCCAAGTTGGGGATGTGTCCAAATATGTGGATTTGTCTCAAATTTCACTATCACTAAAACAACAGGGAACATCCAGTTCCTCATGATGAGACAACGCCGCATGATGACCACCTGGCCCCAGACCACCAGCGAATTGTTGGCTAAAAGACGGTCGGAAAATTCATAAAATATGCAGGCTCCAGGACCATGCTGATGGTATGCCAATCGATCCAAATGTCACATCTTTCTGGGATGTTATATATACATACTGTCACATATATATGTATATATATATATTATTTAGACATATATATATATATTACTATATATTATTTATTATTTACTTTATATTGCTTCCTGATCTTGACACAGTCAACTGACGAGTGCAACATTAAAGACTTGAGCAATCAATGAAAAGCACCGTACCTCTAGACTCAATGAACGAGATGATTCAAAACCAGAATAAATACCAATGAAGTTTCTAAAAGCCCCACTTGTCTTGTCCGGTCTACAAATGAGAGAAACATAGAGAAACCATATATGAACGAACATCACCTATGTCATAAAGCACACCATCCAGTCCTTCCAGCCCTATAGTACTTTGACCCCTGGCAACTCTGGTAGCTGAATGCTCCTCATTGATCCTCATTGGACAAATGTTCCACCATTACTGCTGTGTTCCATTACAGTTACTGGGTAACAGCCACCATTCTCCACTAAGGCACAGGAAGCCTTGCAGCGAACAGGCACGACAACTAGATCAACTAGATCCAGATTCTATTTGCATAGGTTCTTTTATGTTCTGCCAGTCGAAAAACACACACCCTACAAAGATACAAAAGTAAAGTCCAAAACACTATGCTCTTCGTAGTTTTCGTTCTTTTTGGTGCTTGCTATAAATCTCGGAAATCCAAACGTTGTTTAACCCCATCCCAAGTCACATCCCAGGTAGGGAGGTAGCATTACACTTGGGATTGCACAGCTGGATGCATTGCAAATTCAGCTGGTGTGGGTTGAAATCACCAAAAAGGAATACTATTATATATAATACACATACATGTGAATACTATGTTTAAATATATATATATATACTGCTATATACAATAACATGTATATGTATAGTATAGTATAGTATATACACATACTTGTTATATTCCCAATATGGTTGACAAAAGAAACGACTAGGCCAACCGAGCTCATCTTCAGCTCATGATCCAAAATCATCCCAAAATCCGTATCCAGCGGGATGACTACCAGGTCGCCAGTTTCTTGCGGTCATGTGGGCTGCATGTTCAACCCGATGACCTAAGTTCACCTTTTTCTGTAAGCACACCTCAGTGTTGCACTGAATTTTGCCTGGCCGATAGGTCTGATAGGTCAATATAGGTTGGACAGCCACAACCTATCGTACAGTTGCTTTGACTAGCAACTTCATGTAATTTCCAGAAAAACTCATATTAGAACGCTTCACTCCCCTGATTCTTCTGTAGTTTCCCTGGCCCAGAAACTGAGAACCTGTCCTTGATTCAAACACCTGATGTTTCCAAGTTTGATACTATGATACAACTCTATGGTGCTCTAAACAAGGCATAAGGCAATTGAGGTTGCTGGTGACTCTCCGAATTCAGTCTGAACAGATCCAATTCCGAAAGTGACATCATCGCCCTGTCAACATGGGGTCTTGGTTTCAAAACGGGCGCATGCTAAACATAGGGGACCATGACAACCAGCGGATGGGCTGGAGAACTATATAAAGAACTATCCTGGCGCCCAAAACACCAAATCCTGCTGTGGGCACTAGTTTAAGACGTATCATCAGCTATTAGGAAGTGCCCAATTTTCAACTATAGTAAGCCACACAAAGGATAGAGAAGGAATCTGTCACTATTCTAATAGGATTTTTTTCTTCTATCCCTTTGAGGTTTGCTATCACTGTCTAGGTGTCTAGGTCCGTTGTGCGACGCTCCCGGCCTGCATCTTAGAAAGGCATCACCCATTTGGCGATCGCCAATACCTGGCGCCAGCATGGCCGGTATGTTGAAATCTCCATGTGTGTTGCTCTGCCAAAATTGGTTTGTTGGTAAACTCACCATCTACCATTTAAGAATTGTACCAATTATGCTGAAAAAAACACTTTCTGCCGAGAAATCTACCTGCTTGCTCGAATCTTATTTTGACCAGAATGGGATATCCAAAAATTCTAACAGTGCAGCATTATCCTTTTCCCCAATGAAATGGTCAGGGTTCAATTTTAAATGCCCCCGTTCTTGGACAGACCCATATCATATTGTTGATTTACATTACAGTAATCCCTTCTTCCTTTTACTAAATACGCCCCAGTCACCAAAAACTACCCAATATTGTTATTTTTGGGACGTTTCAGGTTGGTCGATTTGAATTTTAGTTAATCGTGTTTAGAAAATGAGTTCAAAATCAAGGTCCCATTTGAGGGTTCAGGCTTCCACCCCTTCATAATAAAAACTAGTTGGTTTGGGGCGGTTTATGCTTCGGGTTCCAGACATAACTATATAGTTTGCTTAAGGTTTTGACTTTTGACTTTATTCTTATGAAAAAAAGAGTCCAAAGCAAATGTTTGGCAATATCATATACATCCCGACGGATCTTTCACCGTCCCATGATTTCTCAAAAACGTCGTTCTCGTGCTAGCCAAACGCACATTCTGGGTCCAAAAAAGTTTCTTAAACAAAGTTCATCGCAAGATGCTTTCGTCAACCCTTCCAGCATTTTGTGGTCAAAAACGTTCCGAGTTCGGTTTTCCTTTTTTCAGCTCACAGCTTTGCCAGGTAGAGGCCCGTTTTGGCCAGCAG
>Ga0126342_10001833_pt1 | contig 31417 bp, 43 predicted proteins | sample Cyp1metagenome_FD_92528 | JGI IMG/M metagenome (GOLD analysis project Ga0126342, IMG submission 92528) | Coral microbial communities from Lord Howe Island, Old Settlement Bay, Australia - Cyphastrea 1 metagenome | ecosystem: Host-associated > Invertebrates > Cnidaria > Coral ...
ACTGTACATATCGGGGATATCTACTTTGGGTATGATGGACTCATAGCTAAGGCATACCTCTACTAGACCTACCTGCACATGCTATACATGGTGGGGCTCAGGGGTCGATATATTTCAACTATAATCATATCAAATAAATGAAATATCCATTGATTCGGATGTTTTTCTCCACAGACGTGTTTCTCACTCGGTACCTCCTTGGCGAAGACACGAGCTTCCACTACAGCCCTCTTCTCCTGTGAGTCGCACTAAAACGGGCGACTGGCACCGGTGACCGCGCGACCGGTACCTGTTAACCGCGTTTGAAAAATCTCATTCTACTTGGAATCAATGGGATTTAATGAGATTTATAGTGATTTAATGAGATTTTATAGTGATTCAATGGGATATTAATGGAATCTACCCTCTGGTGAACTAACATAGCTATTGAAAATTGCCATGTCTGGTTGAATTACCCATAAAAAATGGTGATTTTCCATAGCTATGTTAGTTTACCAGAGGGTAGTCACCTAGTCAATAAAAGTACAAGCCAACGAACTTCAGAGATCATCTTCATCACCTTTTTGGGTCGATCTATAATTTCAAACTTGTTTTACTAGTGGTTGTTTTGCTTCGGGTTCCTAGTCAAGACTTTGAGCCTTGAGCAATCAAAAAGGTTTGGAGACTGTCCAAAACATGGATCCAACATGGGACTGCAATCAAAGGCCAAACGATTTTCAGAGAATGCAAAACATGTATATAACGGTAAATGGTCGCTCCTAAAGCAGTCAAGACCGGTGAGCCTCTTCTTCTTGCTCGGCCCAAATCTTCTTCAAGCGGTCAGCCTGATGTGCGTTAGCTGCATTTAGGATCAAATACAAAGGACTGTGTCTACTCGGTCTTGACTCTGTGCTTGTGCGCAGTTTGTTACACCATGTTGCAGCTGTGATCGCGTGCAATGCCGATTGCACATCCCATAACATCCTCGAACATCCTATAACATCCTACAACATCCTTTAGCCATTGCAGGAATGAAGATCACCAAATTTGGGTGGTCCTTCCTCAAAATGCAGCTGCCTCCACAGCCTCTTCTTCTTTGTCAGCATCCAACTGAGCGGGTCGAAGATGAGAGATGAATGTGTATATTATATATAATTAACAGTTAACATTATATATAATATATGTATATATATAAGTTATAATCCCATCCCCTTAATACATCCTACTAAACACCCTCCCAGAAACCATGGTTTCATAGGAGATTTCCACATGTTTGGGACCAAAAAAAAGGAGGTGCTTAATTATTATCATGAATGAAAGGGATGGGATGATGTTTTTTTACCTCAATGGTGATTCAACTCCAGCTGCCACATGTTCCGTGACCCTCCAGGGCAACGACCCGCTCTTTTTTCCAGTCGAGCTGAATGCCCAGAGTCTTCTTCTGCCTTCGCTGTCGACCGCGAAGCCATGAGGCAGGTTGGAAGATGTGGACCATGGTGGCTGTTCTAAGACCATCAAATACCATGCACTCATTCTTGGGGGGTGCGCCCAAGATTCTCGCACCAAATGCAAAATCAGGTGGAGGAGAAACTATTGGCTGCAAGATCCCATTTTCAGACCTAAAAACATGAACTTTTAACCCATGAACTCCCCTCAGGCTGCGGCTGATCGTTGCGCTCACCCTTGAGAGCCTTTTCCCGCTCTTCTCGCTCAATTTTCGCCAGGTAGCCCTCATGCCTTGGAATCCAACGGCCGCACATGGCGTTCGGACAAAAAAAGCCGAAGCGATCCATCTTCCGAGTTTCAAGGTACTAAAAAAATATCGAAGCTACAGTATATAATGGCTATATAATGGCTATAATATATATATATATAGATAGATATTTATATAGATATATATATATATATAGATAGATATAGATATATGTCCAAAAAGAAGTGTTGCGTGATATCCTTGCAGCTTCGCCGCCAAAGCTTGGCATAGAAGTCGTCGATTCCCTTCTCCTTGATCATCAAATATGATCAAAAGATGAACGCAGTAACTTGCTTCAAGTTGAATTACTGCTTTCCTCAGGCATTCCTTCGACACGCCATTTCCAAGACGGAAACATGTCACAAAAACATGACAAATCCATAGTACTAGTACTCCTGATGTCACCATGACTCTTGCCCCTGCCTCTGCTTTGCGGAGGGCTTTGTCATCCAGCTGGAAGTCCCTGTCTGCAATGGTCTGCAACTCCACGATTTTGGAGTCCATCGTACGCAGGTCATCAATGCCTGACGTCGTTTTTTTTCGATGCCGACGTCTGGCGGTGGTCTCTGCTGATTCTGGGTTTTTGGCACAACGAATTGGTGTTCCACCGTGTTCCACCTGTCATCTCTGCCATCCCATCCCCACCTGCTCGCCACTGCTGATAGAGTTTTTCCTGGACTACGGCTTTTCGTTCGTCCTGTCGAAGAACAGCCATGTCGCGAAGCCGCGACCGATCAAGAACCCCTTTTTGGCACTAACACTGAATGTCAAATGGGGGTACCCCCATTTATAGAAACCCCCATATCATGGACAGCTAGTTCTCGCATCATGGCCCGAACCTCGCGGCGCTTCTTGAGCTCATAGGCTCGAGCCTCAGAGACAGCGTCAGTGTCCCGGTCATCAAAAAGCTTGGCACAAGGCTCGAATTCAACCTGAAATGGTGGGGGTTGCGTAGTAGGTCTTCAGTTTTGAAGCTTCGAAAAAATGAAGACGTCTCGATCTCGGATTGCTCAACGTGATTATCTCAAGATCGGATCAACCACCGCTGTGATGTTTTGCGCCAACACGACACCGGAGGCATCGCCTATGTCCATGGAAACTTCGTTGCGTCCAGACCCAAACTGATCCAGTGGTCTCCAATATGAAAATGGGATGAAGTGTTGGACCACTCCTGAGTCCCTAGAACTGGTTGCACTCGACAGCATGCTGCATGCCCAGTGGAACCAGTGGAACCAGTGGAACCAGTGGACTGAGACCATGGCAGACATTCGTTCCATTCTCTGCGCGGGTGTTTCCTCGCGCTCCACCATCTCCTTCTGCCAAGCCTCAAAACGTGTAGCGCGACCGGATTTTTTTTGTGAGATGTGGATCCTTGGTGATCCACAGCGCATGAAACTAGTTGTGCCATCATTCAGAAACTGCCAGAAATTGGTGCTTCCCCTTTGTTGAGCCCAGACCCATCCCCAATATTCTTGATAGTTTTCCATTCTTCCTCATCTACTCATGATAATCCCATAAAATTTCCCATAAAACGCTTGGTCGATGTTGGATGATTTTAGAATTCCCACTTGAACATGTATCAAAATAGCCATAGCCATACCGATCCATGTGGCCTTCATCTCATCCGACAACTTCTTGGCCAAGCGGTAGCGACGATCCTGGTTGAACCAAGGTGGACAACAAGGTTTGCAGCTTTTATGATGGATCCGTTTCATGGATTTTTTTACTGGCTCATCTAGAAAAATGGAAAACATAGACCCTGACAAGAGCGATGAAAGCTTGCGCTAGGTCTGAGAGTTAGAATCGGATTTCCAGAATTGCAATTTGGAGGTTTGTTTCCATTAATGGGGATCCCAAAATGGATGGTTTGTAATGGAAAATCTTATTAAACTGGATGATATAAGAGTACCCCCATTTTGGGAAACCTCCATTTGAGTCCAGCCTGCAATTGTGCTTGCTGCTGAGCTTGGAGTGCCGCAACCTGCCGGTGACCCGGGGCCACGGCCAACAGTTAGCCAAGCCTCCACGCCACGGTACAAATATTTTATCCCAAAAAGTTCTTGTTGGTTTGTCCACTTAGTTTAGAAACCTCAGCCAAGAAGGCCTCCTTTTTGGTACCCTTTTTGGTACCCTTTTTGGTACACGGTCGACCGTTCGGCGCCTTGCTCTTCACTCGATTGTTGCGAATGACGTTCATCATTCGGTTTTCCCAGTGGCCCTTTTGCTCCACCTAGCGGACATTTTTCCGGAAAATGGAGCTGGATCCATCCATCCATGCTTCTGACCTTATGAATGTAACATTAATACACATATATATATATATATATATTATGTTAATTATATATATATATTATTATTTATATAATTATATATATAATATATAATATAATATAATATAATATAATATAATATATTATAATATAATAGAATATAATATAATATAATATATTATATTATATTATATATATACATACATGAATGTCTTCAAACATATTCCCCCCCATTTGGTCCCTTCGTGTCGAAGACGTCTTTTCGCCGCGGCTGGGGGAACGCTAAGATCCGAGCACCGATCCGGTACAACGGCTCTTGTTCTGCCCTTGTGGCAGCCGTGCAACGAAATTCACTGGGCGCAGTTTGGCACCTGGCCACCGTGATTTCGAGTAATTACTGCTGGTTTTTCAACCTTACCTAAGGGGCCTAACGGAAATCCACATGTTCATGCAATCACTTGTTTAAATATGTTTTTCCATGATATCTCAAAGGGGAATTTTCCGTTACCAGCTAGAAACTCTACCACATTTTTCAGATCCGAATTACCATGGCTTCACGTACACCAAGAACTGCTCTTTGCCGTTGCTCTTGATGTCCATGGTGATCTTGTCGCCGTAGGTGATCTCCTGTCCGGGCACCATTTCGAAGCGGCAATGACGTAACAACTCCACTGTGGCGGTCTTGGCCTCAAAAATGGCCTTGGATAAAGAAGTGGCTGGTGATGTTTTTTTGAAAAGCAAGGCCTTTTTCATGCGACTGGAGATTCGGATGTGTGATTCTCAATGGAAATCTGTTGTTTTGAATGCAATTTCAGGGAGCGCAGCCTATAGCCAAGATCAGCCAAGTATCCATGTCCATTCCCAAGCAAATTCTGGGCCCCGCTTGGAAGACTGGAAACTCATGTTGCGGTGGAGCGTTGAATGGAATCCACCTCTCAGGACGGAAGTGAAGAGGTTCCGGATATCTCTCAGGATCCCGACCCATGTTGTATGGGATGAAGGCAACGCTGGCGAACTTGGGCACCTTCCAACCACCTGGAAGCACATCATCTTCGAAGGCCATCTTCAGGTCAAAGGGCACCGGGGGCCATATGCGCAAGGCTTCGTAGATCACCCCGTTCAAATAGGGCATCTCATTTGGGGACAGACTCTTCCAGTCCATGGCTTTCCCAGGAGGCAATTTCTGCATGATCTCATCATGAAGTCGCTGTTGGACATCCTGGTTCTTGGTGAGTTCATAGACCATCCAAGACAACAAGCAAGCAGTGGTGTCCCTTCCTGCAATGATCAAGTGAAGCACCATCTGCTTCACAAAGTCACTGCTGAACTTTGCCTGCAGAAACAGAGCCTGCCAGCGATCAAACAGGAACGGATGGAACAGGAAAATCCATGGAAAAAACACAAAATTCACCGGAAAACTTCCAGGTATCGGTGGCACAAGTCAAAATACATGGTCAGACTTTTAACTTCAAACTTGATAATCTTGAAAAACTGCCGAGGGACCAACAGATCTTTTCTTTCCGAGAACTTTGGATCCTCAAGGCAGTTCTTCACTAAGCGATTGGCTTCTCGATCCAGGATCTTGGTACATCTCCTGAGCTGTCGGTGTTGGGGAGATAGGAAGTCATAGATGGCGCGGGCAAAGCCACCATTTTTTCCACCAAAGGGCCACGGCAAGAAGGTTGTAAAGATCATGAAAGGAGCGATGGAGTCCACTCCGTGCGTTCGAGATGCGGCATTTGCATCATCAAAAGCCTGGCCATAGGTATTCTTTTGGCCCTCTGCGGTGTTGGTGTCTTCTCCAAAGAAAATGCGCATGATGCTGTCAAAGGTGAAATTGAAGAAGCATGCTTGGATATCCACAGCGTCAGCATTGCTCGCCGGCTCGGACACGAATTTCCTCTCCAGGAAACGGCGGAGCACTTCTGCTTTTTCGATGAAGACATCCTGCATCATGCTGTTGAAGTTTTCCTGGTTGCTACATGTTGGTCCTTTCACTCTCTTAACATCACTACTCTTATATATATATATATATGTATATATATACCTCATATATATATACATATATGTATATATGATATATGTATATACCATTGTATATATATATATATATTAATTTCACTTGGGTTCTTCATTCCACCAGACAACCTTCGCAAAAACACATCTTCCCAGTGTCGGTTGAAGATCTGCGCTGAGACTTTCCGCATCTTCGTCCACTCCTGGCCGTCATCCTCGGAACCGACACCATGCTTTTGCACAAAGATGCCGCTGCCCAAGAAGTCTTCAAAGTAGTAGAAAAAGGGATCAATGCTGCTATCCGGCTTGGTATACTTTGAGAACTCATCTTTCAAGATGTGGCGCACAATGGCTGGATCATTGGCCAGCAGGGTATATGGCGCCGGGCTCCAAGAGAAGCCCAGGTTTTTGGAAATGGGCCGACCCTCACAGATCTCCAGGCGTCAGTCATGCAAGCGGTACAAATTCCGTTGTAAGTCTCGGATCCAACCCGCTGGGGCGTCGTGACCTGCACCCTTGGTGGCGGGCATATCCTTCAGCACTTCTCTCATGCGCGAGGAGACCGTGAAGCCTTTCCACAAACGATAAAAGACTTGAACTGCACCAAAGACTCCATAAGCAATGACCTGGGCTGAAAATGTATGGAGTCACGGAGCCACGATCAATGCTAATCCCACAAAATCTGCAAGAAAATACCAGGAAAAGGCGAAAATTGTCTAAAAATGTCTAAAATATAGACTAAAATGGCAAGCAGTGACGCTATTGATCACAATCTTCTTTGCCAAAGTCCCTTTTGACTCCTCCATGTCTCGTCTCTGTCAGCGGTACGAACTTTTTAAAGGGGCGCCACAAGGTCTCAGAGCCGAAAGCCTCTAGCAGATCCTCTGGGATTTCAATGGACAGGCTCATCAACTTCTGATTGTTAATCAATGTTGATCATCCATTTTCCATATAAATGTCCATGTCAAAAATATCAGTTCCATACTAAACTGGCCATTTGGGGTGAAATCCTGCTGAGCTCAGAAAAAGCGTGTGATTTTCCTGCGTTTCAAAGATCGTTTTGAAGTCCGAAAAATCCTTCACGGATTTCAGCCCAGTTTGATGTCCGACCCATCAGCCCATAGCGCCTTGAATCGCTCCAACTGGCTTGCAACTCGTGTTTCATATTGAAACTCCTGAAGCAGGACATGTTCCGCACGTTTTGATCACAGAAATCTCAAGTTGATCAGATTCCAGGGCAGCCGGAAAAACATCATCTGCACCCGGTTTTTTGATTTCGGTAAACCCACCAATACTAAACCTCCAAATCCGGAATGGATGTTTTGATGAAGTTTTCATCCATGTTTTCATCATCCATAAACCTGGTATGTGTCCATTCCCGGTTTCCATTCCTCCTCCTGACGTTTCAGGATTGCACGATCTGGTCGAATCATTGAAGCCATCGCTTCGCGAGGCGCTGGAATATCGAGGCCCGAGGCCTGGCGAACGAATCCGGCGAGCACCAGCGCTCGTCAGGTCCGAGATTCCGCCAGGGGCCAAAATCGCTCAAAAAATCGCTGGAATCGATAGAGATATGAGATCTATCTATGAGATCTAATCGAATCTAATCTAACCTAACCTAATCTAATCTAATCTAATCTATCTATGTATGTATATATATATACATATATATTATCAAGATCTATTATACATCTATAATATCTATATAGATCTAGATCGATAGGGCCCCATAGGAATCATCCCACGTCATTCCCAAATCTCAGGGATGCCTGGCCTTCGCCCCGGCAAACACCTATGACTGCTATGACCCTCCGGCCGGGAAGGGCAGTCTCGAGCCGCGGAAGGGCCGGAAGGGCAAGACTCACGGCCTGAACAAAATGGTCAGAAATCATGCTGTTTCCAGTGAGGATATTGATCTTCAACGCTGAACCAACATGAATTAACAGTGTTTAACATGATCAAAGAATATCAAAGACATGCGGCTTTGTGCTTTGAAGCAAGAATTTGGATTGAGGTCCAACAATATCCAACAATAAGCAATTCTTCGGAAAAGGCACTTTAGCTCTGAGCAACTAGCAGGAAAGGCGCTCACCCATTTTTTTCAAGCGTTCTTTTGCCCATCTCGGAACCTACTAGCAAGAGCGCAGCGGTTGATGGAAACAGTGGGTGACTGTGCAAGATCAGAAGATCGGCGGAGATTTACTGTAGCAAGCACGTGCCGAGCAGCACTACCTCGCTAACTATACCCTCAAGAGAACAGGGAACGGTCTCCCTGGCGGCCCCGATATGAGGTGGCCTTAAATTCAAACCATGTCACACAAAGCGTGTGGACTGCGGCATCAAATGAGCTGACGGAACTGGCACAACATGGCACACAAAGCCACAGTTCTTGAGTCTTGAGGCGCGTTCTTGACTGCTGATGGACCTTTGGTATTGGTCAACACCGAGTCAACACCCGTTTAATCTATGTCAAATTATGTCAATGCCCCAAGCCCCCAAGAGTGAATAGACTAGTACATCATAGACTACACTGAATTTCAGCCCATGTTTGGCGGCGCTGGATGCTGGATGTTGGCCCGCTGTCTCTACGAATCACCATCAATCCTTGCCGGGTGCAGCTCATTCGAAACTAAATTTGGGGTACTTCTCCTTGAGTCCTGGAAGGCTTTCACGTAAGACCTGCATATCCTTCAGCAATGCAGGCGGAACCATGACACCACCTGCGAAGTCAACAAGCTCTGCAGATTCTGAATAAGAAAAGCTTTGATGAATTGTAATATATAGAATATATATATATATAATATATAATAGAATTAGAATATTATAGAACTGTACTATGGTATACTATGGTGCAATTAGAACATGAATCTCAGATCCTACATGACCCTACTCTTCACTACACAGGAAGCACCCCACCTGCAGCCATGCGCTTCTTTCGGAACTCGTTCTCAGCCTCGCCAGCGGTCCAAATTCTTCCAGGGCCGTTGGGATCTTTGGCGGAGTTGCGCAAGTATCGAAGGAAGTCGCCGGTTTTCTTCTTGAAGACCTGGAGGTGCACCAGGTGCACCCGACACAGATGACACAGCACCAGTTCCCCCCTGTCCTAAGCCGCCCAGAACACCTTCCGTTCCGCTCCTTCCGCTCCCACCTCCAAATCACAAATCGCTTCCACGTTGATGGCCAGGAAAAAGTGGCCCAAGGACATTGGTGCTGGCTTTCCTGCCCCAATCCCACGACGTTTCTAGATGTGACGCCCTTTCCGATCCCTGCATTGGCGAGAGCCAGGTGCTTAGATTTCTCTAGTCAGCTCCTAGCAGTACCAAATCTTGGGACTCTAAAAAACGGCTGCAAAATCAAGCCCCAAACAGCCAACTCTGTGGAAAAAACCACCTCCCAGACCTCCCAGCCTTGAGCATCCACCCCAGTCAGCTGGGGTCCAAAATCTCCGTTTTGAAAGGCGATACTCAGGAGCTCCACCACCACGGACCAGGAGTAGCCCTTGTAGCCGCCCAGTTCGTCTCCGACCCCTGGATCAGTAAACGGATCACCGTTTTGAAAGTTGATGACAGAAAAATATCTGGAGATTCTGAAGTTATTGTGGATCTGTTTTCTTTCTGAGAAACCAAGAACTGATGGAAATCTGATCAGTTTGTAGGACACCAAGATCAGCAGCAGTTTGCTTTACGAAAATTCAGCAGTCTGAGATTGTGATTGCGTTTCTGCAAATACACCAACAGGCCCCCTCACGGACTCCATCACCAGTTTCTCCTACTACACCACATTTAGTCTCGTGGCCCAGTGGGCCCAGCCCTTTCCCGCCTCCCAAAGGAGTCAAAGCACATTCGCCTTTCACCATTCCTTTGAGAATCCCCTCTGTGTCAGTGCGCTCCTCTCCATTGCTGTCAATCACCATGCCCTTTGGAGTCGACATGCCCAATCTGGCATACTTCTCGATCTTGCCCCGCTGGCAAATGGAAGTAGCGCAATCAATCACAAAGGGAAAAGCTTCATCCGAAGGAATGCCAAAACACAGAGGATTGGTTCCCATGCACGGCTCCACACCAAAGGTTGGCGCAATGGAGGGCCGGGCATTGGTGCCAGCAAAGCCAACACAGCCCTTTTCACAGGCCATTGAAGTGTAGTAACCTGCGATGCCATAGTGAGTACTATTCCGACAAGCCACGAAACCAAGACCCGATTTCTTAGCCTTGGCAATGGCAAGTTCCATGCAGAAGGGTCCGACATAGAGGCCCATCCCCATATTTCCATCTACCAGGGCCGTGGTTTCGGTCTCCTTCACGATGTCAATGGGGGCATATGGCTTCAAGATGCCATTCTTAATACGGTCCAAGTAGATGGTCTTCAAGCGCCCAATGCCATGGCTGTCAATTCCTCTCTTGTCGGCCTCAATCAGCACCCCTGCAGAGACTCTGGCCTCTTTCTCAGGGCATCCGGAGGCTAAAAAGCATTGCACCATAAACTCCTCAAGGTAGTCAAAATCCAAGACCTTGGCTCCCTCGACGTGAACTTCCTGAAGGGGGCCTTGAGTCGATTTCCCCACTGGACATCCAAAGAACTGGCAGCCAATTTTTACGATGAGATCATCAGGCGGCCCTCCAGCGTCCAGAAACTCATGAATCAACTTCTTGTAAGCATCCTGCTGAGTAGGCTGAGTCGAGGGTCGGATTCTTACTGACTGGACGAAAAATTACATGACTGTCAACAGAAAGATGGTTACCATAAGAACTGCTTAGCTGAACTTTGCTGGATGAACGAGACCCGTTGCAACGTTCGCTGATGGGCACTACTTGTGGAATTTACGGATGCTTCCTCATTTTCACATGCAACAAGCTGCAAATCGCTGTTGAAGGTGTTGGAGTGTACCCTGGGCTTTTTCAATACACACCAAGATTCTAACACACGGTTCATTCTCTTTCTCATACCACTTCAACTTATCCCAACTTCCCTCGAAATCAAATCTTCAAAAATGGCGCCACGAAATCTTCAATATCTTAGTTGATTCAAGCCACAAACATCCTTTTTTGTCGGCCAAAAGCCCTTCCTTCACCCCACCATTCTCCAAGCCAGCTCGAGCCACCAGCTCTCCAGCGCGGCGCCGGAGCTCGTTGAGCTCGTTGAGGTCTACGGATTCATCGTGCTTTCGTTTCATCGCGAGGGCAACGAAACGACACCCAGCGGGCAACACCCGTGACCGCCGACGGCCTAAGAAAAGACGAGCGCTGGTTTTTATCAAATCTCCCAGCTGTGTGTTGATGGTCCCAGTTCTGATGCTTGCTGGTCTGAACGAGTTTTTTGCCTTGGCATATGGTGACCCCACTCCACCTTGAGCCCATAAACTGCCACCTTGCACAAGTTGCATCCATTGAGTATGTCGACCCAAAAAAACTCAGCACACGGGACTACAAACATCATCAAACATGTATTTGAAATCTCATTGTACATCTTTCGCAGTACTCAAGGCTTCACGAATTTATCCTCCTCTTGGCCGCTGCGGTGCGCGGATCCGCGATGGTCCACGGTTGTCTTTGGAAGCCACTCTGCTCCGCATGGTTCCGGTGCTCCACCAACGGCTCTTCGCATCATCTCCGCCTTTCCCCCAGGATGTTGCACTATGTGTTGCGCATCTGTCAGCTCGTGTCAGGTCGTATCAGGTCGTGTCAGGTCGTGGCTGTCAGGGACCGCCCTCCTTGTTTTCTTGTCCGAGAAAATCTCTCACCAGAATGGCACAGAATGGCACCTGACAAATCGAAAATGAGAAAACCATTGAAGTGGGCTTGAGATTTCGGGGGTAAGAATTGGAATACCCAGTATATGTCAATAATCTTGTGAATCCCTATTGAATATTTACCAAGCAAATGCCCAAATGCATCACGCAGCTGCAACTTTTGGAACATTTGGCTCCACACCTGGCGTCTGCTGGAGATCTGTGAAGATAGGGGCATTCAAATAACTTCCTCGTCACCATAAGAGAAGAAGGTGGGAATCTCCCACTTGAGATACAGCGGCCTCAACATCGATGGAACTTCACAAAACACGTGCGTTTTGAACCTCCCAACCTTCTCAAGGTAAAGACAATGTATTAATGTATTTGATGTTGTGTTGGAAACAGTAGTGAAAGCCCACACAAAATTCAGCAGGTGCTATGTCCAATGTCAACCTTTGTTGTACTAAAACCAGCCAAAACCTGCCAAAACCTGCAGCAAATGGACAATGCCGGATCAGATTCTCTGGCGTGCTGCGACAGAGGCTCGCCAAACATCCGGTGCCACACAGCCTGAGGACACGTTTCCTGAGATTTCCTGAGTCAATGGATTGGTTTGTTGGGGAAAAATGAAACCGGTTTAAGCCCCATGAGAAAATCATGGGAAAATCACTCTGGTTTCCGGTTTTTCGATTTTCCCCAAGAAACCAATCCATTGACTGAGCCATCAAAAGACCGATCAATTTGGGATGGCCTTGTGGGATCTCCAGACAGAACCAGGCGCTGCTGACATTCGTCTCCCTTGACTTGATCCATTGAAACTGGGTGGTTTTTTTTTTCGCAACCCGACTGGAGATCTTTTTGGGTAGACATCAAACTAAATATATGGGGATGGGTCAAAACCTCGTACCCCTGGTGAACATCAAAATAGCTGGTAAATGGATGTTCATTCCCCTAAAAATGGTATTAATAGGTATTCACCCATAGCCATATATGAGTCCATTGCGCAATCTTATCATTGAAGGTATCTGCTGCTCGACCATATGTCCGGATTCATGTGCCGCATCACCTGACAAGTGCCAGATGTCCATTACCCCTTTCAGCATCCACGCCTCAAAAAGGCCCGTAGTACTAGAGCACCACACTCCATCAGCTGCGAAGTTCTCGATTTCTTCTAGGGGCCACCATTGCAAACGATCCTGAAACAAAGACAAAAACAAATGGGCCCCTCAGGACCCCTCAGGACCCCTCATGCTGCTTTTCTGACCTGCGACCTGTTTTTTGCTGTTGACGAATGGGAATCAATCGCCTTTTCAGGGTGCAATTATCAACATACATATTATATATATATATACATGGATCATAAATATATTTATAGATGAGATTGTCTTGCGGGATCTTGCGGGACCCAGTCTATGGATGTCTTCGCGGTAACTCTTAAGGAGGCACTCTCGTCGCTGGTAAGGGGTCAAACCAACAGGGTGTGGGTCGAAAAATGAGGTCTTGGAGGTCAAAAAACATTGAGCCCAGAATAAGGACCTCAGAAAATGCTGGCGTGGTGTGACATGGGATGTTAAAACGGAGTTATGCCGTTTGATGATAGACCCTTTCTGAAGTCCTTCCGCACAATGGACTGGGAGCCAGTGTAGAATTGAAAAACGCGGCTGGCGTTGGTTTTGGAAGTGACCCGGGACACTGATTTTTGCAGATCTGCACTGGGAGGAATTTTGACGAATGTGAACTCACTGCTGGGGCTCTGAATCAGCTCAGATCCAGCACGAACTGTGCAGCTTTGAGCTTTCTGAGCGTCTGCATAGCCCTGCTTTGTGGTGGACTTGGTCAATGGAATGAAGCTTTCACAGGTGAAACCAGCACAATCCTCACCAAGTTCATCGCATCTTCTACGGGCCTCCAGTTCCCCACGAACCACTTCGTCTCCAGCTGCATAGCCAAAGAGAAAGGAATTGTTCACGGCTCGATACGTTGATCCTGCTGTGGCACTCGCAGCAACACTCGCATCTGCATTGTGTGCAGATCTGCAGCTCTTGATGTAACTCACTTCAGCGACTTCCCTTTCTGGCGACTCTTGCAATCCCTCAGCCCCCCTCCGCGCCGTGCAGGAGTGGCGCCCCCATCGGTCCCGAAACAGTGGCACCTCCCCGAGTTCATCCAACTCCGCCGGTTCCAAAGGCGAAAGGCAGGTGACACCAAGGCATTCCTCGTCCAGTTGGGCGCAGGTGGCCTTGGCGGCCGGCAGACTTGTCCGTGTGCGTCCTGTGTGTCCGGCATGGCCAAGTAAGTAGTAACCAACATGTTTCTGCCACTTGCAACGAGGTGGGCCAAGGCCCATGTCTGTCCAAGGATGTCCGAAAACCCGATGCCAAAAGCGTTGCCAGATTGGGGCAAAATCCTTTCCCCAAACACGCATCGGTTCGATCACCATTTGCTGCGCCAAAGGATAGTATCCCAAAGCCTCTCGCGCGAATGAAAGCTATCCATGCATGGATTTACTTCACTCAAACATGGATCAAAAACTGATCAAAAAAAAAACTCCACGCCTCAGATGCTAGCAACCCTCGCCTTTAAAAAAACATAAAGAACAAGCTTTTGAAATGGATTTCAGAGAGCCCAGCCTCCTGCGCAAATTTCGACTGCGTCTTAATCAGTTTCAAGGCCCGCCGGAGCGCCAGAAACTGGGAGCCTTGATGCTCATCAGCGTCTGGGTGCACAAAAATCGTAAAATCGGGTAAGTTCTCCCAGTGATCCGCGATATATTTGAAATATGCCGTTTGTTCTTCCCTGCGTGGCCCAGCGGAATAACTAATCACATGCAACTTGCGCACTGCCCTGCGAACTTTGGCAAGGACTTCATCCTTGAGGGGCGCACACCATGGCCAGTCAACTTGATAGATGTAGAAATCCGTGTCAGTCAGAAGTCCAGTGTCACCAGTGTCATCGCCACCATCGCCACCATCGCCACGGCTCTCACCAAAGGGCGGCTCCAAAATCCAATCCAACTCATGGCTCGTTCCAAATCGATCAATCATTTGGCAGTAATTCATCACCATGGCACTGGACAAAGACCTCTTTTGCGCCAGTGCTTCACTGATGTTCATGACCCGTTGGACGCCTTCATCTAATGGCCATGTCTTCATCTCGTCCGGTGTGATCTTCTCATTTCGAATGGCTTCATGTAAGTACAAGGTGTATTGCGCCATCAGGCTCTGGAAAGCATCTGTTTGATACACCAAGTTCTCTTCAAGTTTCAACAAAATAGCTTGCAGCAGTGCCGCTGGGCAAATCTCTTTGATGAGCTCTCGCCTTTCCAAAATTCGTGCCACTCTCTCCGAGTCTGAAAGTTCAAAGAAGCCACTCCGATAGTAGGCGCGGGATCTCACCAGCATCACAGTGAAGTCCGGCGCATCGCAGTTGGAAGGCAGCTCCGCTGCAGCATGCAGAAGAATCCAAACAAGGAATCGCATCTAGAGAACTTTTCAGGAACCATCAGATACCAGCCGTTGATACCATCAGAAAAACCTGGTAGATCTGGAGCCAAATTATACCGGCGCAGCTTAGAACCAGAACTGAGATGGAATCAAAATCTGAGGCTAGATGAAACTGTGAAGTTTCGACAGCCTTGTGATTCCGGTCGGTCAGGAATCTAGCAATTGGGTTCAAAAAGGTCATGAATGGTAAGAATGTATCTATAGTCTATATCCAATCTGTACTGGTACCGTCACAACTTGAAGGATCAAGCTGAAAGTCAAATGTTTGACATTGAGTTTTAAGGAAGTCAACGAAAAGAAAAACCTTGACAGTGGCCCTCTGGTGACATACCTAACATATCTATACGCATCTATACGTATCTAGCATCTTGTATACCTAGAGATACATCGGCAAAATCAAGCTCGTCCACTTTCGTTTTTTGCCGCAAAGTGAAACTCAGGCGCCAGACATCACGGGATTCCAGCACTTGGACGTGAGCACTTGGCAGTCAGAATGGATCACTGCAACAATAGCGCTTCGGAGAATGCGCTTTCCACAGCTTTTTTCGAAAGGCCTGACTTGAATCCGGAAAGGAGCAACAGGTGTACCGGCATTGAATTGAGTAGAAAGCCTTGTCCCTCTACCAAGGTGTGAACTTGTCCAGGTCTTTACACCCCAAAATGTGTGTTGAAAGGGTGAAACCGCGGCACATGTTAGTCGCAAAGTCACTGGAGACAAACCACAACTCAACGAATTCACGGTGAAACTACCAATGATTCCGTGCCACGGTGAAACATGGTGAAACCTGTTGTGAGACAGGCGACTCTTCACCTGAGGCGTGTGTATCCATGAATCCATGATGGAAGTGGATTGGGGAAACAGGCCAACTTTTTTGGCCAACAAATAAGATAAACTCTGATAAACTCTGATAAACCACATGACAAGAACCACAAACACATACCAAAACCATCCAAAACCATCCAAAACCATCCAAAACCGATATCCTCTGCCGATGCTTCAAGAAAGGTGCTGCGTTCGGGGGCACTCTGAGGATCTCTGAGGCTGCAGGGATGTCGTGTACCGCATCAAGCGAAACGGAAAGCCATCCCATATGGCCCTTATGGGTAGCAAGTAATCCCCAATCAACCATTTGCTACACCCCAAGAACTACAAGCAATCAGGATTTGGGTAACTGCTCTTGTAGGTCCAAAATGGTCCAAAGATCAGCAACAAGCGCCATGTCCCCTAGCTCTCGCAGAAAAATGGTGCGAATGTGTTGCCGAAGGGTTGCCGTGTGCCTGGAGTGAAATCCAATCGAAATGGAGCATTGATTTGGCGCATCACCCACCCGACAGCCGTGCAGCCGTGCCTCTCAAGTTCCCTCAGCCTGACAGGCAATGGCAAACATGACTGAGTGGAAGCCTGATGATTTCACAAGTCCGACGAAAACAAAAAAGAAGCCAGAACCATAGACACAGCCATTGACAAGGCCCTGCCTCTCCAGTCGCTTCCACGGTCTGCGCTTGAGGCGCTGCCATCTGCGCCTCCATCACCATCTGGGCTTGGGCCATTTGAGCCATCTGCGCCTGCTGCGCCTGCTGCCCCTGCTGCACATGTGCTGCACGGGCTTGGGCCAGCTGCTCCTGAGCCATTTGGGCCATCTGAGCCTGTTCTGCCTGCACCGCAGCAATCTCCGCCTCAGGCTTCCACCGTGGCCGCGACATGACTGGGGCTGTGCGATCAGGGTAGAACCTGCACAGCAGCTCTACTTCGATCTGAGACTCGAGCGGCTGATGCATGGAGATTACCTGCATCGGCGCATCAATGTGGCCAACGTGACTTCTGTTGCATTGTACCCAGCTGCAACAGCGAGAAGTACTAGGAACTAGAATCCAAGCTGTCTACATCAGGCAGTGATGGGTATGGAAATTAAATCCATCAAATGAAGTGCTGAAGATGTGATGGTTTTGTTGCACCTTCAACCATCAATCTGCAGGCATTGGTCGCAATCCCAATAGCCATGTTGCAGTTGGCTAGTTCAGAACAGACAAAAATCATGGCCCAATGGCCCAAAGTGCGCTGCCAAGGTGCTAACATCCAACCCTTGTTCTTGCAAGTATCGCATCTCTGCTTGAAAAGACCTCATCGGCAGCCAGTGAAGGCTTGGAAGACAGAACACACAGAACCTCAGATTCCTTTCAGCCCTGAGGACTGTGCGCCATTGCTTGCTGGAAACGAGCTTCCTGGAGATGCGGAGCGGCGTTGCGCGAATGTCTAAACTCAGATGGTTCAGTTTGTTTCCAGCGCACAGAGATTCTCTTCCAGTTCCACTGGAAAAATGCCAAACTGTTACCATCCAAACCGCTTCACTAATAATTCGTATCTTCCTGCTTCGTTGACCGCAAGGCCGCAAGATCATGTGAGCACAACCGTTGGGAGGCCCAACTTGGCCGCACGGAAGATGGGAGGATCATCATCCGTCGAATTTTCATGGATGTTCATCACATTTCATCACTGTTATCCTGTTATGACAGTCTACCGTTCTCAGTGTCTCCAGGAACTGCATATCCGTTACGCCAACGCGTCCTGTGGGTTGGAGTTTCTCAGCGACCTGTGCCAGGGTGCCAGGCCAAGCAAGCTGGGGAATCCACTCGTCTAAGAGTCCGGCACAGGGCTGCTACTTCTCTGCACAATCGGAGGCAACCTGAGGCAATCTGCAGCCAGTGTGAAAGGCTCAATGCGTTGTGTCTGAAAGGCATGTGATGCTGAGATAAAGCAACTGTTATCACTTGAGCTCCGTTAGGCCAGTGCGTAGTAGATACCCTATCCCTTCAATTGACGAAACAACCGCACAGCCTGACCTCTACACATGACATTCCCAATTTAACAGCTGCATCTTGGACTATAACAAACTATTACCCTCTGGTAAACAAACATAGCTATTGAAAATTGCCAATTATAGTGGATTTACCCATTACAATTGGTGATTTTCCCATAGTTATGTTCGTTTACCAGAGAGTATCTGTCTCCGAACCAGTCATCTGAAAGACTGGAGAGCTGGATGTGGCCTCGATCTGCTAAAACAATTGAGCTTCGGGCTGATGCACACCCCGCGACTGCTGCCTGCGATATTTCTCCTGTGTGGCGCCGGGAAATGTGTCAGGGAAACACAAAACAACTGTGTCTGAAAATGTGGTATATCCCCAAATGACAATTGGAACAATTGGAAGAAGAAAAATGATGGCCATTGGATCTTGGCGTATCCAATTTCAAGACAACGGGCAAAAATGGGGCAGGTCGCTCCTGCTGGTCAACCACTTTCCGCCGCACGTACCTGGGCGAATGTGAATATGTCGGAATCTTTGCGAGAGAAATTTGGTTATCCAAACTTTAGGGTACCCAAACCTTCTGTCATCTCAAACCTACTGGTTTGTTGATAATGGCAATTTCATTTCATAGATTGCAAGAACAACCCCCATTCAATCATCAACGAATAGGGATCCACTGTGCAGTGCTCATATATTGGGTTTCAAGAAGAAACCAGGCTATTCAAAAAAAAGAAAAAAAAGTTTTCAAACCTCATTTTTTCCCAAGAAAAAGTGTATCTCAATGCCATAAAATGTTGAAGAGTCACTGGAAATCGTTCATTTTTGCTGCAGTTTCTACTGGTATGGAGGTTTCCGTTAAATCAACTTGGCTTTAGTATGTTCCATTATAACTATACATATTTTAAAATTATAAATCAGGATGTTCCATGTTTACATATATATATATATATATACGTATATATATATATACGTATATATATATATATACATTAATTATAAATTATGAATAATCCAGCTGGGGTAGCATTTTTCTATGGAATCCCCATCCATCTCCGCTCCAAAACCGAAACCCAAAAGGCTCCCCGGCGGAGTTTCGGAGCTCGCCAGGGGTCGGCCACTGGGCAAGACCTTCTTCACCTGCCGCCGAGATCGGTGGATGTTGGTATCACCACCTATTGGTTGATCACGGGTAACCTTTCACCTTTCACTTAGATATGTGCTAACATCCGTTAACAGGTGGTGAATACCATATCTAAGTGATCTAAGTGATAGGATGGTTACCAGTGGTGAATATAGGTGGTGAATATCTATTAACTAAATGGATCTAAATGGTGCATACCAGTTGATGCTTAGTTATATGACATAGTTACTAGCCTCTGGTAATGACTAACAGTTTGCGAAGTGTAAGCCATGGCCCTGTGAAAGTTGATTTACCGAACTTAAAGATGGTGATTTTCCATAGCTATGTTAGTTTACCAGAGGGTACGGGATATGATTGAAGTATAAAAATGAGGAGGAGGAGGAGGAGGATTCTTGTCATGGCATGCCTTACACCCCCCACCCCCCTCTCCTGGTAAGTTACTTATGTGCTTGTTTTTGAGATGAGGCCTTTGAACAAAATAAGGTAGAAAGGTAGGAATATGTAGAAATAGAGATGGAATGAGCGATGATGCCCCAATATCCCTCCTTTCTTTAGGACATGTGGATTTAGGAAAAATAAGGTCTGATGCCCCAGTGCTACCATCCGAATTCCCATGAAAACAACAACGGGGACCAAATCAAATCGAGTAAGAAGCTATGTTTAGACCCAGCAGGATCCACCAATTGACAAGATTGTTTTGCAATGTTGATGAAACCTGGGATTTTGCAACTATTTTGGTTTATTCCTGGTTTGGTCCTGCCTTATTTTTTTGTAAACAAATCACCCCACTCCGGTGGCCCACTCTTGGTGGTATTTCTCTATTTCTTTGCAAACAAAAATCAAATATCCAGTTGTCTCCCTGATTGCCATCTTGTTGGAAAATAATGGTGAAATAACACTGGAACAAGCATTTGTTCTTATACCCTTCTTATTTGGGTACTATGTGTGTGTTTCCAAAATAGTACCTCATTAAGGCCTTAATAAGCCCCTAATAAGGCCTTACATATAATCCAGGATAAACACGGCTTACGGGATATTGATTGAAGTATAAAAACGATGAGGAAGAGGAAGAGGAAGAGGAGGATGATTATTGTTATTATCCGCCGACACCAGCCGACAGCGGGAGCGCGTCAGAAAGAGGGGACAAGAGATGGAGCAAGAAATTATAAAGCACGAAAAAGACTAAGAAAGAAGCGGCAAATACCGTGGGTGTGGGCTTCCAGCGCTCCAAAAACATTAGTATTTATGGTGTTCTTTGTTCCAAGGGTTCAAAAATTGCAAAAACACGGCCAATATGACGCTTTTAGGGCACTAAGCAGTTTGCACAAACTGCTTGCGGTGGTCAAGCGCAATGGTATGTTAAAGGTATTGTAAGATACTACACTGTGACCTGCTTCAAAAACCACATTCCCGACCGACCGCGCGCGCTCAGAGCAACAAAAGGCAACAGCAGCAGCTCGCCCGACAGGGAACCCTTATGCCATCGCCGGTGTGCGAAGCTCTACAATTATTGATTATTACAGCATCTAGAAAAATATATATATATATATCAATAATATCAAGAACAATAGTAAGAATAATAGCTTCTCTTCACATAAATAACATAGGTAAACCACAATCATGGAGGAAATTACAATGAAAGTAATGGCAGATGTAACCTGACATCTATACCTCTCAAGCAGGTTTTCTTCCCATTCAAAACGAGGGGAGACAGATGGCCGGCTGTGCATATCTTGGGAGCAAAGCACAAGTTAGCTTAGGGCCTAGAGAATGTGCCGCACTTGTCGTCTTGACCAAAGAAAGCCACAACAACCTATTGCCGTTGGATTGAAAATTGTTACGAACCCATTGACTCATCACCATTTCGCGGTTAGGTACTGCCTGGTGGAGGTAGGACAGCAGAACTGGGCCCCTACAGATTCTACAAAGAAAAAGTCAATGATTATGTTCACCAGCACTGAGTTATGTACAAACCAGTTCCCAAAAATCTACTACCTCTCAAAACATCCTGCCTCCCTTCCACCTACATCCGGTGCGGACGCTGATTGATTCAGCGTTCCTGCGGCCACGTTCCCACATCAAGCAAAAAAAGAGCAGCGCAAAAAAGATCCACCGAAATAAACAGAACAACTTCACAGACTGCAGAACTGGGCCTCACAAATTGACACCGTATTTCATTCAGTGGTTTTTCTTCTGTTTGCTACATTCTACCCTCTGGTAAACATACAAAAAACTATGGAAAATCACCATGTTCAATGGGTAAATCAACTATTTCTATGGCCATTTTCAACAGCTTTTTGTATGTTTACCGGAGGCTAAATTTCATCAATGGTCCTTTCATGTCCTTTCCACCAACGTTTACATAGACTCCGTGGCCCCATGGCCTCGCGCACCAGTCTTCGCCCGCAAGGCCATGATATTGGCCTCGCTTGAAACTGCCCACCCCTGTTGCCATGTTTCAGCCTGTCTATCTCCAAAAGTCGAAAAAAAAAATCAGAAGGAAAAAATTACATTCCCGTTGTTTGACGTCACAATTCTGGGGGATCGCTTCTGGTTGGCGCAGGCGCCTCCATTTCTCTGCAGCTTCGCTGATAGCACCTCTCAAAAAAGTGGTGAGGATTTCGAATCAAAGATATAGAAGAAAATTTCAGAAATGTAGTAGATTTAGAATTATTACTGATTTAAGTAACTTTACTCCATTTATGTCTCTTATTGTTACTTGCTTGTTTATAGATATGTAAGAATTATATAATTGAATAGATCGGTGTTTTCCCCGGCTTTTTACACCATTGGATTTTTCCCTGGTTCTTGGAATCCTCATCCACCAAGACGGCGAATTTGGGTGTCTGAAAATGGGGAAAATGGCAGGTTTTTTAAGCCATCGGGGTACCTCCAAATCATCCATGACCATGATTTCGGGTTGGTGGTGACTTAACCATCTTGAAACATATGAGTTCGTCAATGGGAAGGATGATATATCCCATATATTGTGGAAAATAATAGCGCCATGTTTGAAACCACCAAGCAGATTTGTTGTAAAAAGGTGACACGTCAGCCCTGCCTGTTTTCTGCCCTCAAGGTGTTCATCTCCACAATGAGCTGAGCATTCTCGGACCTGGTGCGCTGATTTGGAACTCCCCACGGACCTGGTGATTTTGCAGTGCTTCAAATTGTGGCTATGAGATGTTATGGCAGTGTGTCAAAACCTTGTACCCCTGGTGAACATCAAAATAGCTGGTAAATGGATGTTCATTCCTCTAAAAATGGTATTAATAGGTATTGATCCATAGCCTTATGAGTATGTGGCAGTATGTGAGTATGTGTAATACGACTGGAGTATCTCAGTGGATTTTTTCTTGTGAGAAAATTGAGGCTGAAATCCAGGAGGCCTGGCAAGGTTTGGTGCCAAAGGGCAAGAAGTACTTATTTTACATGTTAGATAACTGATTAATAATACTGTAATCACTATTATTAATCATTATTAACTGATTAATAATCCATCAACCATTGGGTGTTTACATGTTTTTACATGTTTAAAAACGAAAGGATGTCTTCAACCAATGGCTGTGAGGACTGTGGTGAGGCTGCTGGGATGCCCAGACGTAAGTTTTCGCACATCTTGTGTGCACTCACGCTTGGTCTGCTCAGCCGCCCTGGCAGGGCACGATGGTTACACCATGGTGACACTGGTGACACATCTGCGAAAAGAAGAAATCTGAGTTGCTGAGTGCCCGGGCGCGGTGGCCACCTCCTTCTTGCGGAAGAGCAGGTCACGTTGGATTCCCATCTCCTCCGAAGCTGGGAGATGTTGATAGATGGTGTGAGCCACCTGTTAGACTCAAATGGCTATTGGTCAAAACCCTGGCACCTAGTGAACCCCAAAATAGCTGGTAAATGGATCCCATTAGAATTGATAATAATAGGTTTTGACCCACCCCCAAATCGACTCAGATCTGGCATCGCTGGAGCATCGCTGTGGCAGCCTCGATGAGTGCCTTGCCATTGGCTTCTGCTTCGTTACCTCGGTCGCTCTATCCTCGATGGGGATGGAGCTCCAAAGGTCACAGGAGAAACGGCGGAAAATCCCAAAAAGTCAAGTGAAAGAATGTCGAAAATATCCAACCACCTGATACCATCTGATACTTATTCTACACCATCAATGTGACGGATGTGCTCTGCGTTGACCAACCGCAGGTGACGATTCTTGCGTGGACATGTCAACACGTCCCAGCAGCGTTGATCGTCTGCCGGCTCGTCCGAGGGCTTCCAATCCTGTGCTAAAAAGGGGGTCGAACAATGATTGTGGTGCTAAAAAGGGGGTCTAATGTGACTCTAATGTGGAGGGCCACTCGAAAATCGGGGTCTAATGAGTCTAAAGAATAAAGGGGGAGCACTGCAACATTGTGCCACGTGAGATGGTGGACCCTGCGACATGCTGCGAAACTGAGCCGCGAACCAAGAGCTTTTGATGCTTCTCCAGGACGCTCTGAGCCGCGGATATGGCATCAAAAATGCGTCAGATAGAAAATAGGAGGATCCACTTTTGGGTCAAGCTCTTCAAAATTGGGTAGTCAAAATTGGGTACCCCAACACTGAGATAGTGACTCAAAAGAGACATTCCAATCAGTGGTCCCCTGGGACTTAACCCATAGCCATAAAAGCCCAGCGCCTGCAGCTTCTTTGGCATCTGCGTGTAATCCTGCGTAGTATCTGGGTGTAGCACTTGCTCCACCTTGCACGGCCCCCATATCGCGCATTGTGGGTATAACACGTCACTGACTGACACATCCACATGTGTATGCGTCAAAAATAGCGGATACAGGGACCGACTATCTAAAGATGGATGGATGGATGAATAGATAGATAGGTAGGTAGGTAGGTAGATAGGTAGATAGCTAGCTAGCTAGCTAGGATGGATAGGTAGCATGGATAGGTAAGATGGATAGGTAGATAGGTAGATAGGTAGATAGATGGGTAGATAGGTAGATAGATGGGTAGATAGCTAGGTAGCTAGCTAGATAGCTAGCTAGCTAGATGGGTAGCTAGATAGGTAGGTAGCTAGATAGGGTAGATAGATAATAATCTCCTAATTGTAGTCGCTTCAGCCCCTTTTTCAGGTCATGGGTTTGGACCCTTGAAGGTAATTGCCTGTTGCATCATCCGGCGGCTGTCCTGCCACAGTGGATGAATTGGTGATTTGACGATTGACCGGCCAAATACATGCAAATACTATGATCTACAAGATACAGAAACCTTTCATGGCAGCTATCTTCAATTCCTGAACCTCAAAGACAGTGGAAGCTACCAGTAACAACCGCCTGGTTAGATTGAACATTGAAATTATAACCCCTAGGTGCTTGCAGAGAGGGTCAAAAGCTCCAAAAGATCTCACAAAACTGTGTGAGATCGGTCCTTCTTCAATTGCACCAGCTGAGCACGAAGCCTGGTCAAACTGCAACCGGATTTTTTGCGGTTGAGAAACCAGGGTTTACCCAATCCTATGCCATCAACATGGGATTCATGATCCCGTAACAGGAATCCAAACAGAATGGGTACATCTACACAAATCCAACACATGGATTAACCAGGATACCCATAGGCTTCAACACCTGGTTAATAGGGATTTATAAGGATTGGTAATCTTTATGCCATAAATCCATATAAATCCCTATTAATGGGCTGATGAAGATCCCCCAATATCGGTATACAATCCAACAAGCTTGACCACATATTGGAGACACATCCAGTGAAGGAAGTCGTGTCCATCGGGGGCGTGCACTGCAAAAAAGTACAAACTATGATTGATTCAGAAGCACTGCCATAGTGCCAGCTACTTTCACACAAAGGCTGAATTCTGCACTGCAGCTGAGATTCTCCACATTCTCCTGTTGCAAGGACGATGATAGCATGCTCTTGTCCTTGGCCGTCAAAAATCCGGGTCCGCGACTCCGCGACGCTCTGAAAATCCCAGTGACTCAGCATCCCGGCGCTCAGTGCATGATCCAGCTTTTGCTTCTGCCGGAACTCACGAACAAACCTAGGAGTGGTTCAGATGAATTTCAGATGAGCCCATGTGCCCACACAAGGGGCGGAACAGGATTTCCTTGCCGTGAAGGACCAATCAAGGATTACAAAATATTGCAAACACACACAAATCGGGCTACCCCGCTACCCTGAACACAGCACCAAGATTGGGAAACTACCAGAGCCACAAACAAGGTAAGCTCCAGGCTCAGTGTACATTTCTCGAACACTGGTCTTGAGTGAGTTTACCTCACCACGCGACTTCAATTTCTCCAAGGCATCGAGACGAGAACGTAAATGCCTGGTATCTGATGCGTATTGATATTATGCCAGAACCCCCACAGCCTGCGCTTCCAGCGGATCTCGTTCTTCTTCAAGTGCCCTCACCTACAGCCAGAGTCCAGCATCATATCAATCATACACAGCATCTCAGACCTTGCCTTGTGAAAGAGCACGAAGCGGAAGCTTTCCAAGTGCTTCATTTGCCTGCAGTATGGTCGGCATGGCTTCCAGTCAGCACACAACGGTGGAATCCCAAGGCCCGATGTGCGCGGGATGCCAAGTGACTCTCTCAACTTGTTGAGGCTTTCATCCTTTACCTGTGGAGATCCCCGGATGTCCAGTTCGGTCAGATTGCTTCCACCCACACAAAAAAATCTGGTCAAGAGCCATAGATGTTTTAGACATACCAAAGTCATTCAAGTTTCATCAAATTTCCCAACTTTGGCATCAAGGTTGGCTGGATCCTCTCTTCACTCTGAAGCAGTACTTGATGACAGGTGCTACGCGACTGTCGGATCCAGGCCTTTAGGCTTCTTTCTCGCTCCTTCAGTTGAGCTCTGACCTGTTCATAGGTAGATCTTCCAAATCCAATCGAGGATGATTCAATGATTTATGCCATTTATGCATATCTATGCAATGTAGATCATGTCAATGTGCTGCTTGGCACAGAGTGTCCGCGTGGCGCCAGAAGAAATCAAGCCCAGAGCTTGAGCTTTTGCATCTCTCAGTGTCTTTGCTGCTTCAACTCACTGGAAACGAAGCAGAATCTGCGGCATCAATGGCCTTCTCCACCATTTCTTGCGAAGCTTGCAACTTTTTCTTCAAGGCTTCTTCACGTTCTGCAGCCTGGGGATAGAAGGTGTATCACCTTTTGATGACCAGACTTTTGGAAATCTCTTTGAAATACCATAAAATCAGCCATTTGGGCGTACCCAGAAAGACCGAACAATCATCTGATAGCCAGGGACCCCAAGAAATCTGCTTCCTAAACCCAGCTTCAAGCTGCCGCCTCAACAAGCTCCGCCTCTTTTGCTTTGACCTGGTCACATCATCTATGTATAGCTAGTAGTTCGTATCGCTTATAAAACACAGGGATTGGTAAATGTCCCATTTTGGGTATATTGGACATCACCTTATAGTAGCCATCTAGTAGACCATATACCATTCATGGTTGGGTGATGTGACCCATGGGGACATCAGTCATGACCCATGAAACAACCAAGTTCTAAGTGGGATGGCACCTTGAAGCCATTACGTTTGGCGGGTCTTCGCTTTGGCGACGTGGCGTCACGTGGCGTCACGTGGCCTGGTTCTGCAACATGCCGATGGTCTGCTTCATGCTGACTCCGTCCTGGTCGACGCAGATGGCACTTAGGAGATCCTAGATATCTTAGCATCTCCTTTTTCATGGATGGTGCAGAAAGCGAACTCCAAACGTCAAAAACTGGAAACATCTCCTATCCTCTGGTAATTTAACGTAACTATGGAAAATCACCATTTTTAATGGGAAAATCCACTATTTCGACTGGGCCATTTTCAATAGCTGAGCTCCCAAGTCGGACGGCTCTCCTTCAGTGCTGTGGTGGACTTCTCGGACTCGTCCTGCAGAGCCTTGCGCCTAATAAGCACCCAGTGTTTTTTCATGAGGTGTTTTACTACTTGGTGGATCATCCCACGAATCGTAAGTGGGTTCAGTTACCCCAGTGATTGATGTGGATTAACCCTACAAAAATCCCATGTCAATCACTGGGGTTATAACCCACTTACTAAGTGGGATGATCCACCAAGTAGGATCCACTAGTCACATCTATTTTGTTGAGGCTACTTCCGGGTGTTTCCCATGGTGGCACAGCACATCTGGGAAGATTGGGACGAGAAGACGAGTCTAGACTCAGGACCACGCTCTCTTTCCACGATTTCCACGATCTGATTTTCGTACTCAAACTCCTGCAAAGGTGTTCTTCAGTTTAGTCACATTGGTGAATCTTTGAATTATATACAAACCAACAAACCATACTAAACCATGCTAACCAGCATCAGCACCATCACCACTAGGTCTAGCAACACCGGAAATCGATTTGCCCGGCGTCCTGCTGGCGCAAAGCTTCTTCAAACTTCAAGCCATCGGATTTCAGCAGGCTGCAAACCTCGGCGGCAGTTCTTCGCAGCGAAGGACTGCGAAACGACAACGACTGCAGGACTGGAGGCACCTTGTCATACTCTGTCCTCCAGTCTCTCAAAGCTTGTTCCTCAATGGGCATCACAGCGCCAGGATGCTCAGAGTGAAAACAGGGGCAAAATCCATTGACACCAATGGGTCTCTGAAACTTCCTCATTGCGAACCATGGCCACGGTTCTTCCACAATTTTCGCAACATGGTGACATGATAAGATTGGAGTTGGATGAAGTCAGACCTGAGCACTGCGAAGTTGAAGAAGCTGCTCTTCATGGGCTTTCAGCAACTGGCACAGCCGCAAAGGTGAAACAAAGTGCCAAGCCAAGGTACAACAATAGAAGTGTACCAACAAGCACAAAGTGTGCAACATTTCGCCAATCTCAGCAGTAGAATTTGTAGCACCTTGGACTTGTCGCCCTCGAATTCATCCCGAAGGTTTTGCAACTCCTGTCATGGAAAAGGTATGGAATTGGAGACCAGCCTGCAGGGCCTGTGACCCGACTGTGACGGCACCTGGAAAGAGGCTCTCTGACGTCTGAGGTTCTCACATCCAAAAGTTTGCTGTTCTTCTCGTACTCTTTCGAGATAGTGCCCTCGAACTCGTCCTGGAAAAACAGGACGAACCCTGGACTCCCTGACCGGTGCGTATTCTCTGTTGAAGGTTCAAACAGTTTAAACTCGAGGTCTGCCGTTCAAATAGGCTTGCCGCTGCCATCCACTGCCATCCTGCATCTTCTTGTGGCGAAGATCGAAGTTTGTGTTGGCCTCACGGATCTCCTTGGGCGCAGTGTCTAAGGAGAAACCCGTCCCAGGCAGGTCCTGCAGTCCTGTGAAAAACGATCTGCAAAGGCCTCCATCTATTCTTATACCATCTTGTAGCCATCCGGAAAATCCATTGGCTTATGGAAGTCTTCTCCAGTTCTCCGTCTCCATCAATTTTCCCTTGCCACCCCAGGGCCCCGCGCCTGGTCGTGTCGCTCAGTGGACTGTTTCAGCTGTAGGAAGAGATCTGCCAACGCATAGATGTAGTGTAGTGAGTAGCTATTTGCATGGTATGCCTGATATGGGGGTTTCCAATCCATGGGGGTACCCCCAGTTTCTCATCCATTTATAGATGGATTTTCCCATGGAAATAAACCATCCAGCGAGCTTGGGATACCCGCATGACTATGGAAACCTCCATATGTGTGCTGTCATGTTATTCATTCTATCGTCACCATCCAATTTTTGAGAGGTTTTTAGGAGGTTCAATCCGAACCCAAGTGAAAAAATGCACAGCAGTCTCCGACCAAAGCGTAAATGAGCAAGTGCATCCAGATCAATTCGCATAGAGACAAAAATGAAACGAGTAGCAGATTCAGCATGAATTGTTTGTTGACATAGTTTATGCTTCAGTTGAGGACATCCACCTGATCTTAGCAGACTTGAAGCCAAGTCTGACCCACCTGCCATGACCAAAACCTCACCCTGAGTGCCGTGCTGTCATACTTCTCATCAGCCAGGCTCCTCTCCGAGCGTCGCCTTAGGATGCATGGTCTGCATGGTTTTCCAAAATCACCAAAAGGATCATTGAAACATATTCAAACATTTTGAAACATATTGAAACCCTATAGGAATAATGGGATGTTTAGCAGTGTAGCACCTATCAACTGGTGATTCGGATTTCGCAACCACAGTATGTCAAGATGAAGATTTCAGATCACCAAGGCACTCGATCTGGATGGAAAGCAGCTTTTCTGACAGCTCCTGTTCCTGGCATTGTGGGCATTCTGCAAAAAATCCAAGAGGATCTGAGATCAGACTTGGAAAAAATTTGGGAAAATTTTCGAGTTTAGAGGTCCAAATGCTGAAAAACAATCTCCAACACCTCGATTTTGCTTTGTGTGTCACGCAACACACGCTGCGCTGTAGGCTGAAGCGTCGCTTTTACAGTTCCATCTGGTTTGGTGAAAGCCAAACACACGAAACTTCCAAGGTCTGAAAGTTCCCTAAAATTAGTTGTTTCGAGTCCTGAAAGGCCAAGATGTATGGTGCATGCGAGGGATTTTGTTTGGTTCTGTTTAGTCAGATGTTTTTCCATAGGTTTTCCCACCGTCCGATATATGATTCGTAACTTACCAGTAGTGCCGCACAAGCCGGTGGCGGAAGTTTCAAAGATAGTCACCTTGCTGTGATGCATGGATGGCAGGGCGAATCCACTGATGGACCGAAAGGTGGTTGGAGTTGTGTTTTTTGGAGTGGTTGCAATGGTTGCAGCGGTCACCTAACCACAACCGCTGGATGTAATGTGGTGTGGCGCAGTTGCAGTTGTAGTTGTAGTGGTAGTGTAGTGTAGTGGAGTTGTAGTGTAGTTGTAGTGTAGTTGTAGTTGTAGTGTAGTGCAATGTAATTAGTGTAGTGTAGCGTTGTGTAATGACTTGTAGTTGTAGTTGTAGTTGTAGTAGCGCGCTGCAGTGTAATTAGTGTAGTGTAGTTTATGCATTCTAGTTGTAATTGTAGTTGTAGCTGTGGTAGTAGCAGTTGTTCTTGTAGTTGTAGTGTAATTAGTGTAGCGTGAGGTAATTAGATGTAGTTAGTGTAGTGAAATGTAATTAGTGTAGGGTAATGTAGCGTAGTATATTTGCATTTGCAGCTGTAGTAGTAGCGTAGTGTAATGGTAGTTGCAGTTGTAGTTGCCTATCTATCTATCTATCTATCTATCTATCTGCAAGCTTGAAAACGAAGCTTTTCTGCAAGACTTTCTCACTTTTTGAATTTGACAACATCAAAAACGCAGCATTTATGCGAGACATCGTCAATTTTTGAACTTGACCATGTCAAAAACGAAGCAATTCTGCGAGACATCCTCAATTTTCGAAGTTGACAACATCAAAAACGAAGCAATTCTGCGAGACTTCCTTCAAAAATGAAAAGTTGAGTGCCCAACTGACAGCCTCGTACCAATGCGTTTTGCATTTTTTCCACTCCACACTGTCTAAAATACTGCACCTGCCATGAAAAAGCGAGGCCAGGTCATACGAAGTGCTGCACCTGTCACGCAAAATCACCTTAGCAAACCTGAAGATCTGATGCTCTTCAAATGTCCCACGCCTACCACCGTTTTTGAAACTGCTACAAAACCCTCATGTTTTGCTCACTTTTGGCAAGGTGCAGAATCCCTTGCGCCTGCCACACGAAACGACATCTGAACGTCCAAAAGGTGGCCCGAGACCGTAAGTTTTTAACATGTTTGACTCCACAAACGTGCTTCGCGCCGCAACGGCGTGACTTTTTCAACATCTCAACTTCCAAAAGTGCTCCGAGGCTGAGGTGCTTTGTACATTTTGACTTCGAAATGTGCTTCGCACCGCAACGGCGTGCACTTTTTGAATGTCTCAACTTCCAAGAGTGTTCCGAACATGGTGTGTTTTAGTATTGTGACTTCGAAATGTGCTTTGCGCCACTAAGGCGTTCACTTTTCCACATCACAACTTCCAAAAGTGCTCCGACAATGAGGTGCTTTTGGCATTTTGACTTCGAAATGTCCTTCGCGCCACAACGGCGTGCAACTTTTCATCTCTCATCCCCCCAGATGGCTCTGCACCCGCCGCTTTAGCGAGCCTACTTTTCCACCCTCCGGAGCCACAAAACATTGGAAAAACACAGTGTTTCGCGACTTTTCTACCTTTTCGCGCACCTGCATCTTCTTTCTTCTGACTCTTTCTCTTCTCTGATCTTCTTTCTTCTTCTCTTCTCTTCTC
>Ga0126342_10001834_pt1 | contig 31417 bp, 32 predicted proteins | sample Cyp1metagenome_FD_92528 | JGI IMG/M metagenome (GOLD analysis project Ga0126342, IMG submission 92528) | Coral microbial communities from Lord Howe Island, Old Settlement Bay, Australia - Cyphastrea 1 metagenome | ecosystem: Host-associated > Invertebrates > Cnidaria > Coral ...
AACTAGATATAGATGCGTATACGGTGGGATCGACAGGATAGCAAACCTACCAAATAAAAAGCTCAATGCCAAAAAACAAAAAAAACCAAAAAAAAAAAATAAAAAAAAAAAACAAAAAAAAAAAAAAAAAAAAACAAAAAAAAAAAAAAAAAAAAAAAAAAAAAAACCTGCATTTTCCGCAGTTTTGATTTTTTTTTGTTTTTTTTGTTTTTTTCTTGTTTTTTTCTGTTTCTTCCTGTCGATTTGTTTTTTTGGTGATTCTGTTTTTGTTTCTGTTTTTTTTTGCTAAAATCCACTTTCTCTGTTCTACACGGGGTCATAATTTTAGTTCCCAATGTGGTCACCCAAATTTGGGATTTCTGGGGAGATGACAGTGGGAAAGATCACCCCTAAGAGCGCCATTTTTTTTACGGGGTGTTTCCTAAATGGAGGTTTCCTAAAATGGTGGTACCCCCAAATTATCCAAACTTAGATCATTGAAACCCATGGTGGCTTGGGGATCCCATATGTTCAATCACTTTAAGAACCCCCTAAATGAACATTGAAAGCTAAAATTGTGGTCCCAAAATCCAGACGCAACGCCAAGGGATTGAGTTGAGCACCGAAAACATCCGTCAGTGGCGCAAACTTTATGAGGCCGGGGTCACTGCTCTGAGTCCTAGAGGGTCGGGGACGAGAAAGTCTACAAGTCTGAGGTGGTGACTTCATGTGACCATTGACAGGGTCGCTCCAACCCATTGTAGATAAATGATAGTCACCAGGGGGATAGACTATTAGTCATTTTGCCTCATTTACCATATTTAATTCCCCCTTTGTACCTGGGGCGTTTGGAGCAAGCCTGATTGATGAAACAGGTGGTTTCATCTCTCCAAAATTCTTAACGAAGAATTGGGGGTGGAAAGCCGACCCCAGGTGACTCCAGGAATCGATGTTTTTGTCAGCGGTCGACTGGTTGAATCCCTGGGAGCTTCAGACTTGCCCATGCAGCTTGGCTGAATGCCCCAGTGCACGATAGTTTACATATCTAAAAATAATAATGTGGATAAAACACCCATTTGGAAATGGTGTATAACACCATATACATCCATATACAACCAATAAAAATGGTGATTTGATGTGATGGCTGGGGGATGGTTTATGATTTTCTGCGGTTGTTTCAGCCTCCACAGACCTGCCTGGATTTCACCCAGCTGGGATTGTGATAGAAAACTTGGAGAAAAAATGCGGAAAGCACCATCTTGTACCATCCTGCAGTTATGGCCCTTAACAGTTTTTTTTTGTGGGTTTATAATCATATATAACAAACTAGTTGTAAAAGTTATGTCATTCCATTTATAACTGTGAAGTGAAGGGCCTTAACTGTGGAAATACTTTTCGTTTTTTGTTGGGGGGGTACATACTATGCCATATGCTCCATGGTGCTGGAATATTTACCAACATTTACCCAAACAAAATCACCTAGTTATGTAGGTAAATATACTATACATGGAGCATCTGGGTATAGTAATCTATAGTCTCCATGTTACGATGAAAAAAGATGTTGCTGAAGTCCTCGCACTTCAGGTCGGATCCCGGTTGAGTGCTTCAGGGCCTGATGCCAGAAAAATGGTGACAACCAAGCCTCACGGGGTGCTGAAACGAAACACGATTCGTATAGATGCTGATGAAACATGATGAAACACGGCAACCCCCAATGCCGAAAAGTACATCATCACATAAATCATCACCATACTTTCCTACGATTTTTTGTTTTTCCCTTAGCAGTTATAAATGGGCCTAGAATGGATTATCATGATGTAATTATATATTCGTTATAGGAGTTTCACTTCCATTTAGAACTGTTAGTTGGTCCATAACTGTATCTTTTCTGGGAACTCAGAAGTCCCCATGGTTTTTGTTTTTTTCTCCCGTTTAAACCGTGCACTCCGCCAGGCGTTGGTGCTTCAAGCTGGTGAACGTGTGGCACAACTTATGTCAGAGTTGTTGATGCATAGGACTCTGATGGGAAAATTATGATGGTTTCATGGGAAAAACCATGGGAAAACCATAGGAAACTGATGATTTTTCACCACGAAACATGGGGAAAACATTCAGAGGATATATATATATATATATGGCAGATTTATGATAGCAAAGTTGGTAAATTAACTCATGACTCATGACGTGAATTCTATGGTTCATGGTAGATCGAACTAGTTTGTGAGATCTATGAAGCAACTTATAACTGGACGCCACCTTGTGCGAGTAGTGGGAAGGGATCAACAAAATGTCTTTATTGCCCATAGCCATAAAATATCTGGTAAACTGTTACATAACTATGGAGAATCACCATTTCTCATGGGAAAACTCACTATAAATGGCCATGTTTAATCGTTTTTTGTTAACGTTTACCAGGCCGGGTAATATCTGGGAATCGTCAATGTAAGTCGCTTGTTTACCGGATGGATCATAACCATGCACATAGATGACACAGAGTTGTGGTTATGGTGATCATAAAACCATTGTGTAATAAGTGGCTAATTGTTGATAGTTACATAGTTATAAACCATAGTTGTTTTGGTGTTGCTGGTGTTAGAACATAGATGTCCTTTTCCCATTGGTTGGTTGATAGAGGGGTTTGAAGAACCCCCTGAAAAACAACAACAACAGGTAAATGATGATAGATGGTATACCAAACCGGCCCCTCTATTTTTACCAAAAGGACATTTTTATGCATTTTTGGTGTTAGATGGATTTAAAGCCGCCAACACTTAACCTTCTAGTCAACAACCACCAAGACATGTTGGAATATGTGTCACAAATCGCCAGTCGATACTGTGGATGGAAGATATGCTGCACAACCCTGCCAAAATCATGGGATGTTTACCATCTATCAACTGGTGCAGGATTTCGCTGGCCCATCCACCGTATCACAGAAATGATTCGCTTAGGATCCCTAAACGAATTGGTCGGACGTCGTTGGTTGATTCCCAGCAGGAAACATGAAGCAGTGCCATGGCCCGGCTGTGGGGATGGCGGCTGGATAGGCTCTACCAAGGTGGGCCACCCTAGGTACAAGTTGGTTGAAAACAACGCCATTATAGATGTATCGTGATGTATTTACATTATTTACCATAAACTTTCATAAACCATGTAGTGAACTTAGTTATAACATGTTATAAACAAACTTAGCTAAGTATGTGACACCACCTTGCATGGTGTAAAGGTTTCCGGCTATCCGAAAAAAAACAGGACCATGTGGGCAACCCAATGCCATAAATTTGCAAAGACTCATTTTGTGAAAAACCATACCACCCATAAACAGCGTGATCTAGGGGATGGTTAATGAAATTGGGCTTACCCCATTAACGGTTACATTGGGTTAGCTTATAGATGATAAAATGAAGATATAAGTCCATGATATGGGGATAGAACAGTAATGCTGATATTACACAACAATATGTCTGCCAATTTGCTTGCGTGGGCACCGTGTTTTTCCCGGAAAGGTGGTGAGTCATCCCCCATGAATCGGATCAGTATGAATTATGGCAGGATAACTCGTGTAATCCTGAAAAAAGTGGAGCCCGCAAACGTTATGTTTGTTGGTTTCCGACCCCATCTAAATATAGTTATAACATGTTATAACGACCATAAATCCAAACCTGAAATTGGAGTTATTCGGCCCAACTTAGCTATCATAAATCAGCTATACATAGCTATACTATAAGTTCCATTAAATCTCCGTTCTTGTTGGTTAAATCCCATTTTACTACTTAAAAACTTTGGGGGCCTCACATTGTTGGAAAAAAAGGTAATACTCATGGGATATGTGTGTTTCGGTCGAGATGGGCCTGAATGGAGGTTGGATGGGCGTGAAACCCATAAGCAAAGGTTAGTTGATGGTTCATAAATGAAATGATTACTGTATAACTACAAAGTGGGGCCCAAAAAAAAATAGCCAAGTTGGCTTACAACTGCAATTTCAAGTTTGGGTTTATGGTAGTTATAACATGTTATAACTATATACAATTAGATGGGGTTATAAACCAAAAAACATAACGTTTGGAACCCCACGTTGCAGGGATTAGTATGAATCAATGGTCAAAAATAAGGATCAATTCAAAGGATTCGGGACCTTACAGCCGTTTTGCTGGGGAAATTTGGCGATGAACCATCGGATTGCTGGTGTCCTCTTTTCAGATCAACCCATATAATTTTCGGATGGGCCAATACTTCTGGGAACATTGGAACTGTTCGTGAACATCCACAAAAAAAAACCCTTTGGGGTGCAGTTCCAGTTACTTGCGTGGATATATAACGTTATATAACCATAGTTAGTGGATATTTCTCGCCATAGTTTTTCAGGATGTTAAGTTATGGTATGAAGTTGGGTTATATCACAAGTTGTGAAGGGTCCATTCTTAAAGCCACTACAACTGGAAAAAAAACATAATGGAGCAGTTGAAGGGTTATTATAATGGGTAATTTAATTAACATGTTTTTGCAGGGTTATAATTAATATGAGCTTATTAGTATGTTATTAAATTGCACAATGAAGGGTTATATAAACCCCCAACTGCACCCCCAACTACAAATATGAACCTTTTCCTGGCTATGAACCCACAGGGTACCCTCTTGTCATCAAACATGGTGGGAAACCTCCAAACCAAAGGGAGGCTTTAATAGGAAAATCATCGAACAAAATGGGTGATATTCCAGCACGCCATGTTTTATTGCCAGAGGATAACATTAATTAACACTGACTGGAATGATTTTTGAAAGGTGTAACTATGCCCAAATTGCCATTACCATATTTATCCAGCTTCGAGAAAATTCATTGACATTCATTACCCTCTAGTAAACAAACATAGCTATTGAACATGGGCATTTATAGTGAGTTTTCCCATGAGAAATTGTGATTTTCCATAGTTATGTTAGTTTACCAGAGGGTAAGATATTGACATGAAGCAAGTTCGAGCAGGTTTAACCCTGGTGGAATTCCAGAGTCTGCAAGTTCAGTCAAAAACTTCCCGTTCAAAAGGCTGATCAACCTCCTGTACAATCAGGGCTTAGTAGTGTGTAGGCACCCTCAGTGTCAGTCATGCTAACCCCCTGGTGATCAAATGTAGCAATTGAAAACCCACTCCAAATGGTGTTTGAATATGATTTAATGGCAAAGAATCACGCAAGCCATGTTTGATTACCAGAGGTAACAATAGACACGCATCGTCATTGGTATACTTTCCACATTGCTGATGGGGCTTCACTCACCTATCTATCAAGAAAAAAGAGTTGCCCAGGGAAAAGTGGCAGGAACGCATGGGCTTATCCTCAAATCCAGGGTTTTATGTACAGACTTCCTTAAACCAAGTCGCAGCGAACTTCTCATGTATAACTGATTCCCCTCCTGGTTGATACTGAACAATCCCACGGTTCACTCATTGGTCAACTCATTTTTTCAGATTCTTTTTCGACCATAGAAATAGATGTCCTTTTCCCATTGGTTGGTTGATTAATAGAGGGGTTTGAAGAAACCCCTTTAACAATACGTAAATGATGATAGATGGTATACCAAAATGACAAAATCCCCTTGGCTGATGCCATGGATTGCCAAGGGTCACAAGAATGGCCGTGGCTTGCATCATCCGCGCGTGTCCGGCACCAAAAATCTGCTGACGAATCTACTGCTGGGCATTCCTACAGTGTTGGGGCGCCTGGACCGCCACTGGACCTGGAGAGTCAGGATGTTTTCCCAGACCTGGATCTGGGGGAAGCCATGCAGGATTTTGGTAGCAACATATGAAATAACCCAGTTGTGTATGGAATAGAAATATATAGCAATTATATTGTATGAACATGGGTTATAAAGTACCTCCTAAAGGGGACATCCGTCCCACTCCCAAAGAAAAGCTCCATGTATGGGATGTGTTCCGAAAAATGACTGGTGATTCTTTGGGCTGCCTATTGGTATTACATTCCCTACATGGAGCATATGGGAATTAGATGGAATTAGTAACTGGGTACAAAGTGGGGCCCCCGTTTGATAGCTAAACTGGTTTGTAACTAGAATAGCTAGGGTTTATGGTAATGATAACTATAGTATACTATAGTTAGATGGGGTTATAAACCAGCAAAACATAACTGAGGGGCCCCACATTGTACTAATCATATGAAAGAACCCAGTTCATGGAATCTCCCGAGTCAGACATGACCTATCAAATTTGGTGCATCCCCATTACGTCATTTTCATATTTGGAGGAATGGGTCACCGAATAAGTTTCAGTTGAAGTAAACATGGCCAAACTGTAGGTTTATAATGGGTATATCCAGAGTTGGACGGGATTATTGATAAACGTACAACTGGCTAAACATCATGGAAATTCACCCAGTTGTACATGGAATATCACCCAATTTTGTTGATATTTAGAAAAAGGTGACAAACGACCTCCCATGGGAATGCACATCGAAACAAACACAATTGATGGTCCAGGGAGTAAACATTCAAAACATGATAACTTTGGGGTTAAAGCATCAGAAGATGGGGTTAACCCTGTAAACTGCATGCAGATTGTAGTGTTCAACATACTGTGAATGGAAGAAATATTGCACCAGTCGGTAGATGATGAAATTTGTTACCAACTGGTGCAGGATGGACAGTCCATCTACAGTGTGGGGGTGTGTGGTGTAACTATCAACATATGGTGTTAAAACCAATTAGTCCAGTTGTGGTGGACAAATCCAAAGTTTACATGACCCATCTTGTACTGCCAGTACACATCCACATGAGTCGCAATAACAAGGGCATTCTTGTGGGTGCAGTTGGGCGAAAGATATGAGTGATATGAGGTATAATATATAATACACGTATGTAGATAATTATATACATATATGTAATTTACGGTATAAGCCTGGAAATAACACACCCTTAGTTTGGGATATAACCCCAATACGTTTTGCTATGTACCCTTCAAACTGGAACTGCATCCCCCAGTGGTGCCTGAGGCTACTTTGGCTGGTTGGGTTGCATTTGCACTACCACCGCAAGTTGTGACTCGACTGACAACACAGGTTGAGGAGAATGGAATCTTGACGTGCACTCGATTCACTCGATGGTAATTGCATGTCCAATGCTTTAGATGGTCTTCGGCTATGTATTTGCCCAATACCGGCCAATACCAATGCTCAGGCAGTGATAGGGTATATGTCATATGATGTACAATCCCATTTGTATCGCTTCTATTGGATTTGGCCATGATTTGGCACGAAGAAGCCAGACTTCTGCGCGGCTTTGGTTGATTCTCACCAGGCACATTTCCATTCTGCCGTTTTTTTTTATACAACTGTGGATCATACACCTTGTGAGAAAAAAAAACATTCAATTGCGAGAGCATGTTTTTACGTGCCATATATGATGTATCATATATGGGATAATATATATATACAGTGGTTATAAAAGTATATATATATATATATATTTATTTATTTATATTTATAGAACATTTAAAAGCTACAGTATGTATATATAATGTGTATATATTGATATACATTATATCCTCAGTAAATTAACTGATATGATCACCAAATGGCTTCATCCAGGCCAAGCTTCTCCCTTTCTGGCCTCGCTGCGCTTTCGGTGCGGCGGCCAAGCCCTCACGGCATGACGTGTGCAGAATGACTCCCATTGAAACGGTTTAACCGATGATAGTGCGTTTGAAAAACAAAAAACAAAAAACTGTGGGTTGAGAAGGCTCGGTAACTTGCGACCTTGAGGAACTCCAACCCATTCTTGTTGGTTAAATCACTGGTTGGTGGTTTCAAACATGTTCTATTTTCCATAATAATTATATGGGATAATCCTTCCCATTGACTAAAATTGTTCAAGATTGTTAAAACTACCAACCAGATATAATGTGGGTAAAACAATGTCATAAACCATCCCCAAATCACCATACATAGGTGGTATAAACCATTCCCAAATGGCTGATTTATGGCATTGTTTGACCCACCTTAGTGGATTCTATCCGATTTCCATGACTTAGATTTGACGGATTTTGATGAAACCATTGTGTTAACATTCTTTAAGACAGTGGACTGAAAGATGTTCTGTTAACATATACAATTGCAGTGAGTTGACGTGTCTTAACATGTCTTAACATCCTTCAAGATAGCGATTTTTAACAATGATAACGGTGATTTAATAGGATGTATATAATGAACAATTTTGTCAAATGGCGTTTGGGACTTGTACTTGGTGTTGCACTTGGGGTGATTTTTTGATGCGTAGAACCATCTCACCATAAGTTGGGATGAAGCCCCGAAAAAACTGGAACTGCACCCCAAAGTAGAAACCTTGTTTTAGTATGGGCTTTGTCACAAATCAGATGGTCGAATTCATCAGGATTTTTCCTGAAAAACTATTGCTATGAAATATTGGAGTCCCATTTGAAGATACACCCCTTGGATCTATGTTGGGCCCCTTATGGCCCTTGTGAATTCATGGTTCGTGGGATGGGAGTGTTATTGACCTCAGCCAACACTGCAATCAATATGACTCCAACACGGGGATCCCAAAGGATAACCAAAATGAAGTAGCAAACATAACTAGGTGAACTAAGGCCTAGGGTTTAATTGCGGCAAGTATACCCACATGCTCCATGGTGCTGGTATATTTACCAAGATGTATCCCATTTTTATGGCCCAGTTTTGTAGGTAAATATACCGGCACCATGTAGCATATGGGCCGATGGGATTTTCCCTGAAATAAACCATCCAGCTATTGGGAACCTCTATTTGTTCAAGGTGTATAAAGCAACAAACATCGCGCTTGGGCGAACAAACTCCTTTGATCTGAAAGGACAACAATCCTTGAGGGTCACCTTAAACGGTATTTTGGTGAAATTCTAAATAGCTGGAATTGATGATAGGAAACCCAAAAATGTTGGATTTTATAGGTGTTTTGATTCTTACCATTCCAAGGAACATCTTCGGACTTGCATCCTCCTTTCTTTCTGATGTTCAGCTCAGCTGCTCGTCTACTTGACACAATCCACCCCTGGGCCCCCCAAAGCCTTGTGTCATGCCTCAAGGCTCCAGAGCGCCCGGGGCATCGAAAGGAGTGACGGAAAAAGGTGATCCATGCGGCGACTGCACGACCAGCTCACAGTGAATGATGGTGCCCAGTTGTAAGTTGCTTGATGTTCACCCTAACTATGGCTATAAGATGCTATAAGTACCATAAACCCTAGTTCACCAAGTTAATAAGTTATAAGTCAACTAAAAAAAATGTCAAGTTTACCTCGCAGATTTGGTAAGTTTTTCGAGAGAACATCAATGATTGATGAATCTGTGGGCCATGGGATGCGATTATTGGGTATCCGATTCTCAAACAATGCCCCGGAATCTGGGCCTTTCGAAGCAGTCTGAACCATGGGAATTAGCTTTAGCACAGGCTCAAGAATCATTTTTGGGGGCGATATATGTTGGACATATCTTAACATGAGGGCGATAAGATTAGAAGATGCTCGAGAAACTCGAGAAGTTTCCTCTGGAATAAACATGTTCTAATAAGTATCTCAAGTCTTTTTCTTATGCTGATAAGATTCAAACATGTTCTAAGTTTGGTGATGAAGAATCGTTATTTTCAACTGAGGGGAAGGTTCCCAACGTAATTGGGAGATGTTCACTTAACGCAAGACGTGTCATCAGCTCCACAATACATAATCAACATGCCTCAAAGAAACATCGAGCGGTTGACTCATGAAATTGCGGAAAATCGGGACTTGACAATTTGACCAACTGAGGATATAGGATGACTGGTCGTTGGTTTGGAACATTCTTTATTTTTCCATATATTTGGAATAATAACCCCCTGACTTTCATATTTTTCAGAGGGGTAGGCTCAATTACCAACCAGATGACCAATCATTTGATTTTGGGCTTTTGAGGTACACTTTGTTTTCATTTGTTTTCGACAAATCGATAATTACCCTCTGGTAAACTATACAAAAAATCTATGGAAAATCGCCATTTCAATCGGAAAACTCACTATAAATGGCCATGTTCAATAACTATGTTAAATTCCCAGAGGGTATCAGGCCCTACAGAGAGAGTCGTTTTAGGAGGAGTGAAGATCGACAGAGAATGTCTGGGTGGTTGGGTCAGACTCCAAAAACTTTGGACAACAGGTCCATGAATGTATCGTAGATGTTTGGGGTATAGTTGACATGAACTTGAATTGAGTTTTAATCCCAGTTAACTCCCGGAAAAGTTTCGGGTATTGGGCAGAAACATCTGCATGTTTGAGGCTTCGTCTTTGTTATGTTGGTTGTTGTGGAATGGCTTGGCTATGTTTCCTAGAATTAGTGTCACAAAAATCTGCAGGACACCCCTATATTTGATGGTATGTAAGGGCGAAAACCATAAGTTTCCTGTAAATTCTGTCCCTCAAACCAATCCATTAGCTATATTGGCTCAAAGAAACTTTTTTATTTATGCTTAAAAGCGACTTATTCCAAGCTCCAGTTGCGTGGCAGGTGAAATATGTTGGCTAGTTCCACTTGGATCCATGGTCCATCGCCATGGTTGTGAAAGCCGGTGATTTTAGGGGATTATACTATATACTATATATATATTGGGGATTATAATAACCCAATAGGGGAATCCCTTTAAACTAACCATAACTAACCAGTATCATGGAATGATAGAGGGATGTTGAACACTGCTCAGTTATTCCTTATGTTTTTTTGTCATTGGGGTATAATTACACCCCCGGCTGTATGTTTTGGATGTTTTGCTGGATATCTCATCGAGGACAAATTATAGCCACCCAGGGGGAACTGTATACTTCTTTATTTGACCATTTTCCTCCTTTCAATGAATTGGATTAAGGGAAAAATTACAGGAATGCCCCATATTTAATGGGAAAATCTATGGTTTCCTGATGTTTCCTGTAGATTTTCCCTTAAACCAATCCATTGATCCTTGTCTCGGGATAGGGATCAAGTACTTGGTGGTAAAATCTTCCATGGGAAAAAAAGGACACACCCAGGATGGCATAAGCTGGAATCCAACTAACTGAGATTCAGAAGCCGCAAAACCCATCATGACTGGTTGGTGCTTTGGAACCATGGAATTTAATTATCCCAACTGACTTTCACTCCATCATTTGTCAGATGTTTTTTTTCAACCACCAACCAGATGAGCACTTGATGTTTTCGCATGTCAACACTGCTTTGGAACGGTGAACCGGTGAAATGATCCACACTGGAGCTTTTCAACAGCTCCTAGCGTTGTCTTTTGGATCTCACAGACGGGTTCTTCTTTTTGGGCTAAACACCGGTGTTACCCATACGAACCACCCCAAAAAATCAGACAAATTAGACACGAATTATGTACAGTGTACAGCTTGTTTTGGAGGAATTCTGGGCTTTGCTATACTTGGTACGCTGGTGAAATGACAATTTGCACAAGATTTCCAGTGATTGATTTATTTTCTCATCTCATTGGTCTATACAGGGTGTTGTCCCCCAGCTCTAAGGTTGGTTTATAATCCCGATTTACTATAGATATTACAGTAATCAACAGCTGTAAACCCAAGCGTCAAACTCGTACCAATCTCGCACATCCGTTCACTGGGGTACCAGCTTGTATTTGGGTTTGATCCATGTTTTCCCCTTCTATCCCATTATATCACTATCACTATTGCTGTTAGATCCATGCGTTCCTAACATTATCTAGTATTGATATTGCTGTTAGATATGTGCTTATTATTGATACCCATATGCTCCATGTATGGAGGAATATGTACCAACATGTGCCCTTGCCCAAAATCACCCAGTCAAATGTAGGTAAATATACCAGCACCATGGTTCGCATATGGGATATATACTGGTTGGTGGTTTGGAACATCTTTTATTTTCCATAGGTTGGGAATAACATCATCCCAACTGACTTTCATATTTTTCAGAGGGGTTGAAACCACCAACCAGCCATACATGGAGCATATGGGATATATCAGTATCACCGTTGCTGTTAGGTTCAGCCATTTTCGCAAACCTCATCGAGGTCATGTCGAGCGCTGTGTTGACATTGCTGGCCCTCGTGGTGACTGCGCCTCGGAGCTTAACTGGGCGTGGTGAGGTTATCTTGGCTCGTCCAAATGGGGGATCACCAAAAAGGATGGCTATGGAAAATCTTACTAAAATGGGGTTAGCCTTATTTTAGGAAACCTCTAGTAAGTAGGTTAGTTCACCCTAGTTGAAAGATGGTGCAAGTAGATTAACCCCACAGAAATCCCACTTCTTTTACTAGGGATTTAAGCCACTCAGGATTCGTGGGATATGACGCCAGCAAGTAGGTTGTGTTTTTCCGGTGAAACTAGCGGTCTATGATTTATTTACCCTCTGGTAAATTAACATAGACCCTGCAGGATGGGGGGCCCCCCAGTTATAAGTTGGTTTATAAACACCATCAAGCATAGTTATATCTACCAGGAATCTACCATAAACCATAGTTAAACCACGTGTAAGGCAACTTAGCTATCTTGGGGCAGGGCCGCATCCTGTGAAAATCATGAATTTCTAGCGGAAACTCATCTTCCAACCACTATCTGGCAGGGTCTATGTTGGGCCTATACTGGAGGGTACTGTTTTTTCGTATTTAATCAACAAACTTGGTTTTATGATTGGTGTATTTCTGGGGGATATAACGATCAGCCGTGGTTGAAAGTGACATAACCCGTGACAACACCCTGTGGTGACCTGCAGCCATGGTGTTCTGTCTGCAAGGTACTGTTGGACATCACAAGACCTGAAATTAGGAAATGGTCAGTATGAAAAACAGATATGTAGGATATTAAGGAATATATAGATTATGTTAAGGTATGGTACAGACATCTCCATTTCCTTTATTGATGCTTGTGCCATACCATTATAATATTGTCTAGCGTTCGATGCTTCCTATTGTGGTATGGAATTATCTACTATGGTTATCAGGAATTATCATATCATACCACACATGGTTATTCCTTATAACCATATTCCATAATGTTACGATAATTCCATAATTCCATTATTTTATGGTTCAGACCTATAACATGGTATGGTATGAGGTCTAGCTTTCGATCTCTTCCTGGCTGGTGGAACCTTGAAGTACTGGGAAGATCTACAGCCTGTGACTTTGCAAACGGGGTTTGATCCAAGAAAAACGTTCTTAAAATAGTTTAAAAGCATATGGTTGCTGCTGTATATGTGTACATAATGTATCATAATGCGTGTATCTTTTTAATAGGTTTTTGGATATCTATACATAAATATAATCTAATGTATAAATATGATGTAAATAATTACCGTCTATAGTAAACCAAGATAGATGTAGAAAACCCACCAACACCATGGGGTTTTCCACATCTATGGTGGCTTTCCCCACTTCCCACAGGCTTCCAGGTCTCCCCACGCCAGGCGAATGCGGAGTGTCAACCCGGAGATGTGACGCGGCAGGATTCGGGCCGGTTGATGTATGGGAGTTGACCAAGATGGGGATACAGGGGATATCTAGTGGGAGATAGCAATCCCTATGGATCCAGCCGTACCTTCTTAGGAAGTACGACTGGGGTATGATGACTAGGGGGTTAAGTACGTTCTCAGACAGTGTTTGGATCCATAGGGAATAAATTAGCAGTGTGGTACCAACCCTGTTGATGATAGGGGATTGTACAGACTTATACTATAAAAAACTTAACAGGTATATCCCAATAATAATAAGCTATATTTTAAAAGGTCCCCTACTTTTGTTTACCATCCCAATATGTAGGGGATTAAAACCCGTTAAGATTCCTGGGATGTTCATCTTATACTGAGGCCATTTGCAAAGACCAAGAGCTTCCCAGCAACTCCCTGCGCCTTGGTTTCGACAACGGCGCCTGACCTCACTGTATGGCATCCCAAAATAGAAAAGAATAGACACCTGGAAAATCCTGGAAATGTGAAGTACATTAAATACCCTCTGGTAAACTAACATAACTATGGAAAGTCACCATTTTTTATGGTAAATCCACTATAAATGGCCATATTCAATAGCTATATGTAAATATCATATAGTTATATATATATTATATATATTCATATATATATATATAACATGTTAGAAAACATCCTGGTTTCCGACTCGTTTCCCATATATTTGCCAGGTTTAACCGCATTTTTTGGGCATCCATGACTTGGGGTTGCTCTACGTATGATGCTGTCATTGGGATTTCAGGCTTTGGCCAAGATCCATGCCGTTTTTTTTTGATTGGAAGCTAAATGGGGATGGGTCAAAACCCTGGTACCGTGCCGTGAACCCCAAAATAGCTGGGATTTATGGATGTTCATCCCACTAAAAATGGTATTAATAGGTATTGATCCATACCCAAATAATAAATACCAACATAAGATGCATAAGATGAAAATAGATGTCTCGGTTTAGTCTAATGTGGGAAACCCGATAATGAGCCTACCATTTTGGGATGGTTTCGACCACCTACTTATGCTGATTTCGTTGGATTCAATTCAATCAAATACCTAAAGTGATAGAAACCAAAGGTCCCAATCCATCCCAATCCTAAATTTGGGCAACATGGATTCATCCAGAAATGGGGACGAACCGCAAAATATGGCAAAGACATCAGACATCAACAACAACTTGTGGATAGAACTGGCAGATTCAAGACGTATACTTGGAAATGGCATCAGCCATAGTCTGGAACAAACAAAACGATGATATGCTCCTTGCCACAAATACATGTTCGAAATTCAGCAAACAATCAATGGATTGGTTTATATAAGGGAAAATCTACAGGAAACCATAGATTTTCCCATTAAATATGGGGCTTTCCTGAAAATTTTCCCTTAAACCAATCCATTGAAACAAGAAAAAGGTAAAACGTGTATAAGGGTACAGCTTGTAGCTCTGACGTCTAGGGACCATCATCCATTCTGGGTGTGTTTGAAGAAAAGGTACTCCTAAGTGGTTTGTCATTAGTTTCCCTAGAAAGTGGTGCCCCCCAGTTATGCAAGTTGGCTTATAAACACCATTGACTACAGTTATAAATACCATAAACCATAGTTATTGGACTTATAAAATAACTTAGCTATCTATGGGGCACCACATTGTATTAAACAGCCAGAATTGCGGGGGCATACCCATGGCGTTGGTGACGTTCCTGCTAGATCCCTATAAAAATAAGATATACAGACCTCATATTATGGATTTGTATCCCCATGTCTGTTGGTTTGTTCCAGCAACCAGCAGAGAAATCATCAATTGCTCCTGGACACCATGCCGTTATTCTCGCCTTGGCAAGGTTGCAGAGGGACAAAAGGGCACTCGGAAAGGAACTCTCAGAGGCCGCCCAAAGGGTTTGTTTGAAAGAGGGTACCCCCAATTCCAAAGGATTTTCATGACCATATTTGGGGCCCAAGTTTTCTAGCTAAGTTGGTTTATTGACAAGTGGGTGAACTGCTGGGTTGCAGGGATATCGAGCTAGTTCAGCGGGGTTGATATGGATTAAAAAACAGATGAGGAATGCCGGCGAGATCGGTGTAAAGACGGATGGTAGGTGTACCAGCAAGTTTGTTGGGTTTGACATATCAACAAATATAACTGGAGCGGCCACCCTTTATCTTTCTGGGTATCCAAAATAGGCTACAATGTGGGGCCCCCTAGTTATAAATTAGTTTATCACCATTATAACCCCACCTAACTATAGTTATAACTACGATAAACCCAAACGTGAAATTGGAGTTATTCGGCCCAACTTAGCTATCGAACGGGGGCTCCACATTGTAGAGGCTATCTTTTCTTCAGCATGACGCGGAGTCGGCGTTGACTCCACAGGACAGCCGCGCTGGAGTGGGCGCCGAAACCGTGCAGGAAGCACGAGTGCGGATTGCGAAGGACCGCTGATTGCGGGACGGGCTCAAGGCGCTTCGTCCTTGAAATGGCTTGGGCAAAAACTGTCTACGGTTAAGTATATATACGTATAATCATATACATATTATATATATATGTATATATTTCTATATATATATATACAGCCGTTATATCCCCAGTATATTCCCATTATATCACCATTTTACCCCATGTGTTGGTTGAATCAGTGTCCACAATTTAGAGGAAACGATCGTTCAGCCTCTCCGAGAAGCAGAAAGTGACAGAAGAAGTCTCCACGTGAAGCAGGGCTCATCTAGCCTGTACAGGGGCATTTTACAGCAAGTTACAGGGGTGATAAACCATTTTATACCAGGTAACTTGGTAAGTACAGTTGGTTTATACCCTAATACTTGGTACTTGGTAAGTAGGTCATCCTATAACTTGCCTTCTATGCTTACGATCCGTGGGATGAAGCACCAAGCAGTGGTCGATTTGTCCAGGCAACATGTGTACCATGGGCAAAGGCATCCGGAAAATGCGGTTCGATCGAAACGTCGACGCAGAAAGGTCACTTGCAGGTACTGCAAACTGAATATATCATGTCGGAAACCATCGGACAAAGTTATTTGGCAAACAAAAATGGAGGCTGTGTTTTTGAATGTATAGGTGATGCATGATAGCTAAGTAGGTGAACATAACTCCAATAACCGGGGTTTATGGTAGATATATCGAACTATAGTTAATGGGGTTGTGAACCAACGAACATAACTCGGGGGGCCCACCCTGTAATTGGACACAACTCATCCCCCCAATATTCACACCCCCTAAATGGTCCCAAGATACACACTAAACCATGGTTTTTGGGAGCCGTTGAATTTAGGTGGATGGGAGTATGAAAAAATGCCCATGCTTGGGACTGAAAATGAATAGTTCAAAGACTAAGCCAACGTTTGGAGAAACTGCTGGAAAGGTATCTAATACTGGGGCAAAGGGATTACACATATATAATGTAAATATTTGTACCAACCAATTTGCGCAGCCAATAAAATTACCCTCTGGTAAACATACGATAAACTATGGAAAATCACCATGTTCAATGGGTAAATCCACTATAATTTGGCCATGTTCAATATGTTGAATTACCAGAGGGTAAACTTCTCACCTGGGGATGGTTTACTGGTATGTAGCCAGGCTGTTACATGGCTATGGCTCAACAAATGGATTACCAGAAGCCCAAGAGTTGGCCTTTTTCGGTATTTAATACTCCAACGTTTTTACCACCTGGTAAATCAATATTTGACGGTTTGTCAAACGTCTTCTTCTGGTTTGGTTGATAAATCGTAATTCCAAGTGTGCCGCTTCATTCTTTGGTCTTCAAAACCATGACTCTTTTAAACAGTCTGGACACCTGCATTTTATTTTTCATGTTTGAAACATTCTGAAACCGTACTGTACCTAAAACCTACAGGAAATGCTAGCGCGCGTCTAGTTGGAGTGTGTGCCGCTGCTAGTGGTTGAACTGGAAGAACTTTCCAACATGGTGTTAATTGTTAATTCTTCCCTTTCTTCTTTTGCTGCAGAGCTTGTCGTTGCCTTTGCTGTAATTTTTGCCTTTGTCAAAAAGACAGGATAAACAGTCAAAGCCAAAGAGGAGTGACACTTTTCAGCCAAAGCAGTATTTATCCTCTGTCCAGTCTTATTCTCTGGCGGTGACTGGGTCACTTTTCAGCCAAGTGCTGCATCTCATGGTTTTTTTCCCATGTGATCTGCTGGGAACAATGCTAGGAACCATGTTTGGACTCGGCTTCTGGGAAGAGAAGCAATTGTCGGAAACGTATCCTATGAAGAACACATGATAACACATGTTGAAATAACGAGTATTCGGGAACATGTGAAAAAAGCTAGCGCAAACCTAGCGGGTTGGCTAGCGCTGCCTTGCAGAATTGGTGAATTTAGGTGCGTGCCGCCTAATAACGAATAGGACAACGCATTAGATCCACATGAATGATCAACCACTGTACAAAACTTCTGATAATAATTATGTTTGACAAATTGTCATATAGATACAATGCGGGCCCCCCGTTTTATAGCTAAGTTGGTCCAAATAACTGCAATTTCACGTTTGGGTCTATGGTAATTATAACGAACTAGTTAGATGGGGTTAGAAGCCAACAAACATAAGGTTTGCGGGCCCCACATTGATAACTATGGTTACTAACTATATATGGTTACCTCTATTTAGGATACCTCCATATATCAACGTTAGGGGACCCCACATCATCTTCTTAGGGAAGCCATGGCTGTGATGAAGCACCTCACCTACTCGAGAACAGGGCGCCAGAATTTACTTGTAAAAAAAATGGAATCAAAAACCAACAACTTGTATTTGGGTGTGTCTGAACATTTTGGTATAATATGGTATAACCCCAATCATGCCTATGAAAATTATGACAAACACCGGGAAAATAGTACCCAGAAATGCAGCAACAAAAGCCCCTTATTTTTGTTGCATGACATCTACAGAGCCTCGTGCAGGAGTTGAATAGCAATAACTTCACCATCAGCTTGGGAGGATGTGATCCTATCAGAGGCGCTGGTGAACCTTGGCGGCGCGGCGAATCAAACATGGCCGGTAATCAAACATAGCAATTGAAAAAACGGTTCAACGACATATACAGTGTATGTGCGTATGTATGTATATATATATTATATATATATGCATATTATATGGGGTCTAATGGAAAACTCAATTCAGTGTTTTTTTTGTTATGGGACAATAAACTTTAAATCAGAGAATTTAAGCCATTGCGATGTTGTTGGATTAGCAAAGGGAAGACGTTTGGTGAGAAATGAGGGGATCTTGAAGGGAACTTCCTTGTAGGATTGCAAGCGTGGGGCCCCCGTTCGATAGCTAAACTGGTTTATAACTGCAATAACTAGGGTTTATGGCAATGATAACTATAGTTAGATGGGGTTATAAACCAACTTATAACTAGCGGGCCTCACATTATACTTCTTTTTTGTGAATCATATATGGCCACTGATCAAGACCTATAAATAGAATTCTTAGGGGGATGAACATCCATAAATCCCAGCTATTTTTTTGTACCTAGGGTACCAGGATTTTGACTCACAACCATGTGAGCAACCGACAAAATTATCGGAAGACTAAAGTAGTACAGTTATGGCCCTTTACCAGTTATAAGTACTTATAACCCCATTTATAACATGTATATTAATCCCACTTATAACAAGTTATAACTAATAAATGGCCATCACTGTCGGGAGTGGACTTGGGATGTTCAAATTTGTGCTAAAACCTTCACAACCTATAGGGGACCACCCACTTACCGATACCATATTTTCACACATAGCATGGAAGTACAAACCTTCACAACAAAAATAGAGGACCACCCACTTTGGACATGTCCATTGCGGGTAGTGAGTAATTTTGTCCGCCGCTCATATAGCAATTTTGTGACAATGAGTCTTGCGGACATGAGCATTTCTGGGCTGGTTCCAACACCCAGAGACACGCAGATAATGAAAGCAGATACTGAAATTGATAGGGCACCCAACTGTGAAATGAACCACCGTAGGAACCATGTATGGGATGGACATTGGTTTTCATAGATTGTGCAAACATGAGGCAAGCAATGGGACCTTCCCAGATAGGGATACTCCTTTTGAAGGTTATGACATACCTGAGCACAAACATCATATTCCTTTATGTTAGCGGTAGCAACTAAACTTACATAAATTTACCATGCATCATTTTTGTACAAACGTGCGGTAAGCGATGAGACCTTCCCAAATTTGTCGGTGTCCTGTTTGTGAACCTTGAGTTTCCTAGATTTCTCGAACAGTAATTATTGGGTCGACACCAAATATATACTACGAAGAATGGGCAGAAGAGGTCCCCAAAATGACTTTTCAGTGCATTCTTTGGATCTTTGGGGTACGAGCCGTAGTCCCGGTAGGGCCGCAATCTGACACAGGACCCATATGTCCATGATGACAATCCGGAAATGCTGGAGAGGCTCTTGAACTGACACACTTTCCACTTGGCTGGAGGGCCAGCTTGCGGAGGAGGTGGGAAGGAGGTGGAGAGGTGGTGGAGCCTCGCAAGGATGAGCCTGGAGGGCCTTTTCCAAAGGCATCTGCACCTGTTTCCGGACCTGCGCAAATGGCTCAACCAGCCCAAGCGTAGGCGCCGGGAATGTGCATTCCTTCCCAAAGCTTTGAACCCTGGAATGATTGTGGTCTTGAAGATTTGCGGCCATTTTTTGGAGTTCTCTTTCGTTTTCATAGCCCCAAAAAAACTACAAAATCACATGGGTTTAAGATTTATCATAATTTATACTGTATATCATTATTTATCTATGCCTCTTGGGAAGGGTAAGATATATCAATTTTGGTGGATCCTGATTTTATTTCCTCAAATTTTGGGAGTATTAGGACACTTCCTGATGTCAGCCTCGAGAACCAACACCAGACCCAGCCCATGCCAAGGACAAGTCTTGCTGCTTCTCTAGAGGTATCACGTGCACGACTCCTGGTGGAAGACAAGACTAGGGTGGCTAAGGATCGTTGCGTTACCCTGACCCTCCGGCAATTGGACATGTAGTTATGGAAAATGAACATAAATGAGCTATTCAAAATGGTGATTGTCCATTGTATAAGTATAGCTATATTAATTAAATTACTATAGGGTAGTCAAAGTGATGTTTTATGAGGTTTCAACGAACAGAAAGGGTGGAATTCACCGCGCTTGGTGAATGGGCCATGGGTAATTTTTACCAACCAAGCCAAGGATCTATGATATTCAAGAAACCAATAATTTGGGAAGTGGCAGATTTTGCACTGACGATGGATCTTTTGGGGTATGGCTAAGGTTTTTCTGGCCCTCTATGGTGGGGTTTCACCGCGGAGCAATGCCATTTGCACCCCCCAGAAGATACAGAGATCATGCTTGTTTCAACCAGTGGAATTAGAGATTGAAAGATACTTGGAGGATTATCGTACCTTAGTCTCGTTGAAACCACCTTCTTTATTAGAATTCTGGGTCTGTCCTTGATTCCACCAACCAGGAATCGTTTTTTCCCCTGGGGAAAAAAGGGATCTAAATCACCAACGAATGTTTCGGCATTTGTTGAGCTTGTGGTCGATGCAACATCCAGCAGTGGAACTTCCCAGAGTTGTCTCCCATGCCGCGACCGAGTTATATGTTTGTTGGTTGTTAACCCCATCTAACTATATAATAGCCTCTGGTTATGACTAACATAGCCATGGTATAGATGGCCCATAGAAATAGATGGTTTACCTATTAAAAATTGTGAATATCCATGGCTATGTTAGTTATAACCAGATGGTACTATATTTTATCGATTGTAAAGCCAACAGTTATTGGAGTTATAAACCAACTTTGTTACCTTGGAGGCCCCAGATTGTATCAACCAAACTAGCCAGCAACATACATTGAAACAAATTCGTTCTGCCTTGTTATTGTTAGTATAAACCAACTTAGCTATCTCGGGGGCCCCACTTTATGGAAACACATCGGTAGTACTTGACTGACATATTTGGAAAGCGAGCAGCTGATCATTGATTGAAACCTGTCATCAAAATGCATCAAACATCTGCGAGCATCACACCGTACCGTTGGTGTCTCTATATTGGAATTGATCTACAAAGATCCTGCAGAGATTTTACATCAGGATGGTCATTGTTGTTTGAAAATCATTCCTCGCTATATTAGAGTTCGTACTAGGTAAAGATCTATAATTTACATGTATGAACATGATCTATACCAAGAGCGTCTTCCAGAATGAACATGTTTGTCTATACATAGTTCTATATGTTTTTTACTGTGCATCTGATGATCCATGTCTCATATAAAATCAAGTCTGCGTTTATCTGATGTATTGATCAAAATCGCCAGTCTTGTTACATCTCGTTACAACAGACACCTTTTCTCGTTAAAATTAGTCTTACAATGTGGGGCCCCCAAGATAGCTAAGTTTGTTTATTATAACTACGTACAATAATTAGGGTTTATTGGAGATATATCGAACTAGTTTGGTGGAGTTATAAACCAAGTCATAACTACTCGGAGGATCATCCCACTTAGTAAGTGGTTAGTAAGTGGCATTATAACCCATTTATTAAGGGATCATCCACGAAAAAATTGAACTTACTAATCAGGCTTATTCCGCACTTACTGTGAGTGGGATGCTCCTCCAAAGGGATTCCCTTTCTATCATCCCATCCCCCCAACATTTAGCAGCCCCAAAATTGTCCCAAAAAGGTGTAAATCCACTAAACCATGGTTTCTGCAATGTGTGGCCGCCGTTCGAGAGCTAAGTTGGGCCAAATATAACTACAATAACTAGGGTTTATGGTAGTCATATCTATGGTTTCCTATGTTTATTCAACCAACAAACTTGTAACGTTTGCGGGCAGCACCACCAGTTTTTTGTGCGTGTCTGCTGAGGAATCCTCCCAATCCCTTCAAGGCTGCTGAGACCGGCTGCCCTCTAGGCGGCGCATTAGGACATCGTCGACGTCCTTGGGATGAACAACCAACGAAAATCGTGGTTTAAAATGGTGATTTATAGTGGATTTAACCATTAAAAATGGTGATTTTCCATGATTATGTTAGCTTGCAGAATAATAACCTATTCTGGTTGGTGGTTTGGAACTACGTGACGGTGCGCGCATTAGAAAGCGAGAAAGTGAGAAAGTGGTGGTTTGGAACATGTTTTTTTCCATTCAGTTGGGAATAATGATCCCAACCGACTTTCATATTTTTCAGAGGGGTTGAAACCACCAACCAGTAATGTAGTGAGGAACAGTGAGGATATACCCATATGCGAACCATGGTGCTGGTATATTTACCTACAAGACTGGGCGATTTTGGGTAAGGGCATATGTTGGTAAATATTCCAGCACCATGGAGCACATGGGATATGGAACATATGGAATATATATATATATATGGAATATGAATGGAATTTGACAATTTCATGGGAGTTGACGACAACAACTGCGGAGCTTTTTGCATGAAACTATGGTTTTTGACAATCAAACATGATGGAGAAGCATGATAATCTCGCCAGTTCTTGGAAGTGCAGTTCCAGTTTTTTTCGTGGATACATACCCTCTGGTAAACTAACATAGCTATTGAAAATTGCCATTTATATTGGATTTACTCATTAAAAATTGTGATTTTCCATAGTTATGTTAGTTTACCAGAGGGTAACCATAGTATACCATAGTTATACGGGCTATCTCCCAACTCATGGGGGTTGAGTGAAAACCACGTTCCCCGTCAACGGACGACCAAAGACCATCAACCATCGACCATCGCCATGGATGGGATACCCACCATTTTAGGCCTTTGTTTAAGGCCTAAATTTCAGGAATATCCCCCACAAAATATGGCCGAAAATATGGTACTAACGTGCCTCCATTGGAGTTCAATGAATTGGTTTAAGAGAAAACTGAAACCGTAATTCCCTCGAAGCCATTCATTGTAGTTTCTATGCTAATCACATGGTATCCCAATTCATTCAACATGAAACCATAGCTTAAGAGAAATGAATTGGTTTGAGATTTGCAGTAAATTCCCTCGAACTGATGCATAGTGCAGCAGTTGGATACTCACAAACCTTACTGTAACATTTCGGAAACAAAATTGAATTTCTATAATGTGAGGCCCCCCAGTTATAATTTGGTTTATAAACCCTGTTAACTAGTTCGTTATATCTGCAATAAACCAACTTAGCTAACTATGGGGCACCACCTTGTAGTCATTCGTGTTGTGCACGCAGCGGCAACTTTAGTCTTTACACCAGTTTTCGAAGCCGAATCTTTCACTCAATGCCATGACTTGATGATACTCATGCCATACCATACCGTCTCGTTACATGGAAGCCTCGCTGGCCAACCTCAATATTACACCTATAGAAAAAAAACATGAAAAAACTATGGAAACAATCACCCTTTAGTGGGTAAACCAACGATTTCTATGGTCATGTTCAATAGCTACGTAACAAATTACCAGAGGGTATGGTTAGTAATAAAATGTAGTTACACTCATCCCCAGAAACAGCATTGATTTTTTAGATGTCTCGATATTGTGAGGTCTTTTGCCCAGGTATTTTGCTTCAAACGTTACTCTCATTGGATGGGATGTTTTTTTTCCAGTAACCCCATGATTTATGAAACCTCCATTGAATTTGACAATATTTTTCAAGTTCATTTCCCCCCAATATTCAAATACGGAGGGTACCACGAAATCCATTCATTGGTGACCCTGGTGTAAACTAATACACATGGATGTATTTCGATATACAGTAGTTATGGAAAATAACCTCTTCAATAAGTAAATCGTAATCTATAAATTGGCAAATTTCCACAGCTATGTTAGTTTACCGATTTGAAAACTGCATGGTGGCTTTGGGATATTTCAGGAAGGCATACTAGGCGTTGACAAGGCAGAACGTATTTGCTTCAATGTATGTAGGTGGTTAGTTTGGTTGATACAATCTGGGGCCGCCAAGGTAACAAAGTTGGTTATAACTCCAATAACTGTTGGCTTTACGATCGATACAGCTACATATATATATAGTATTATTAAGTTAGATGGAGTTAGTTATAAACCAACAAACATAACGTTTGGGAGTCCCACTGTGTTCTAACAAAATCCCCATCTTGGTGACAAAAGATTTCCATCAAGTTGCTTACATGAAATTGAAGTTATTTGCCCCAACTTAGCTATCATAAATTAGCTATAAGTCCCATGAAATCCCCATTTTTGTTGCTGAAAAATCACCATGTTCCTACAAGGTGGTGCCCCAGTTCGTTAGACAAGTTGGTTTATAACTCCCATAGCTATGGTTTATGGCAGATATAACGAACTAGTTATATAATGGGGTTTATAAACCAACTTACATCACTGGGGGGCACCATCTTGTATGTTTTATTCCCATCGTTTTCCCATGGGTGTCGTTTTCGCTGTTGAGCTCCACCTTGGTGCCGCCACGTCCATCTCCGGCAGGCGCACTATGCACCGCACCGCTGAATGTGAATCCTTTTGGCGCGCCATCCTATGGCTACTGCCAGTGTCAGGGAGGACCGCTGGGGGATCTCCGGCGCCCCCGGTGAACGTTAATGAACCCATGGGAAAACCACAGGGAAACCATAGGAAAATTGTGTTTTTTTACAGTTTGCTATGGTGTTTCAATATGTTTCAATGGGATTTCACCCAGACAAGTCGTGACTTAATGGTGATCTTCCATTGCTATCTTGGTTTTGTTTGGGATGTTATTGGAAGATCAGTCGTCATTTTCTGACATATATGGTACTTGTAATGTGGTGCAGAAGTTGGATAAGTTCACCAAGAAAAAGCACATGTTCCATGGGATTTAGAGTCGATTTATGCTAAGTTGGGGAACAAAAACTCCGACGACTAGGGTTTATGGTGATATATATCTATATATAGTGTATGCAGATATACAAACCAATTTATAATTGGGGCACCACCTTGTACAGTAAGTCAGAATCCTGTACACTCCAACAATCAAACATGGCAGTGGAGAAATCCAGCAGTTTTGGATATTTGTTTTTCTAAAACCTCCACTTATAAAATAACATAAAATATGATACAGTATAATATAATAACATAAATAATATCAGATATGAATATAGTATATATTATATTATATTATATTATATTACATTATATTATACTATATTATAGTATAATTTATTATTTTATATTATATTATATTATATTATACTATATTATATTATATATTATATATTATATATTTTATATTTATAATAATATATATATATAAGAATATATTTTATTTTTATATTATATATATACACACATAGTATAAGCATGATGATTCAACCGGACCTTCGGGGGACCAAGCATCAGATCCGCCAGGATCTCCTTGCGAAGGTGGTCAAAGCTGTGGGTCCCTGGGTTGAATTTCTGCGATGTGGCACAGGGGACAACCAATCCGCAGATCTTCCCTAGAATGATTAAGGTTTCGATCATCCAAATGTGGAAGCCATGGCCCTAATCGAAATAGATGATTTTCCCAGCGAACGAAACCTCCATGTATTTTGGGGATTTTCCGGCTTGCTATGTTAAATAACCAGATGGTAATTGTCTAGTGTGTTCCTGATGTTTTCATAGCGATATGCTCCATGGTGCTGGATTGTTTACACACTTTTACCCCATAAATCACCCGGTTATGCATCCCAATGTGGCTCATTTTATGTCATGTTCCAGTGTGTCATATCCATGTTTACGAACATTTACCCCAAAGTATTCACCCAGTTAATAGGTAAATATAATGGAGCATATGCAAGGTGTTTTCTGAAAAATACATCCAAAAAAACTAAGATTCAAAAACCAGATTGCCATCACTAGGTCAATCTTAGATGGGTAGAAACTAATCCTTTAGCCCTTTGGTACCAAGGGATTATCTACGTTCACCAACGAAGATTGTTTTTTTCATGTGTTGCAGGGTATTTAAGATTGGCAATGTTATAGCTATAGAAAAAACATCATTAAGATAAATTGTATTATATTAAGGTATAGTTCACATCTAGAAACTATATGGTATTATATAATACTTCAGGGTATCTTTCATATTGGCCATGATCATGTTGGACTTGCAAGATGACTTCTCCGCAAGGATGCCATCCTTCCCCTTCGGGCAGTCGGAGGAAAAGCCGGAGGTGCCGATGGCTGGGTGGCTGAGGTGGCTGAGGTGAGGGGATTAGTACACAGTGGTGCCCCCCAGTTACATGTAATAAGTTTGTGTATAAATCTACCACCCCAACTATAGTTATATCCCCCATAAACCCCCGAAGTGAAATTGGATGTCAAAAACCAACTTACCTATCATAAACCAGCTACGAATCCCATGAAGTCACCATTTTTGTTGGTTTAAATCACTATGTTCCTATGGTTTTCCCATGGCTTTCTCATGGCATTCCATAGTTCTGGTGACTGCCAGGAGGCAGACCACGAAAAGATGGTTGCGGTCGAAAGCTCTGCGAAGGACTGGCGGTTGTACTGCGGTGGTGATTTTGACATAAGGTGGTGCCCCCCAGTGGCAAGTTGGTTTACAAACCATAGTAACTATAGATATAACTAGCATTAACCCTAGTGAAATTGCACTTAAAAACCAACTTAGCTATCAAACGGGGGCCCCACATTGTATGTGTTTCTGATTGGTTTCCACATTTTTTACTTTTTTGGGGTGGAATGAAACATTGCTTCATTTTCCATAATATATGGGATAATCCTTCTCATTGACTTTCATATTTTTCAAGATGGGTAAAACCACCAACCAGATGGTTTTTAACACAGTCCTGCTTTGTGGAGCTTTGAACGACGGTTGCGTTTCGCTTTTTTGGGGATGGCCCTGCCGAAAAAGCAAGAGCTAAGAGGACAGGCTTCATAGCGTTAGAATCGGTTGGTGGGAACATTTACGAGGAAAACCATAGGAAAAACCGCAGAAATATTGGGTCAAAACCCATGGTTTCCTCTAGATGTTTGTCCTTCAACCAATCCATCCATTCACATCAGGTTACAGCCTTCGATCGCCCCAGGAGCAGCTTGCTGAAACCGCGCAGGAAGCTCGAGTGAGGATAGCGAAGGACCGCGCCGGAAACGGCGGGTGCACTATACCCATCCTGCTGAGACAATCAGCAAAAAGTACATCCAAACATATTGGCTATTGTTATTGTCTATTCCTATCTCTAAAGTGTATTGGATATTGCTCAATTGTTGCTTATCATGCACCAAGTGAAGGTTGATTGTTATGGATGAAACGAACCCCTCGGACAGGTACCCCTGTTTGAATCCCTCCAGAGAGGCCTGATCCTCGTCTAGGAATGGAGTACCTTCCCAGGGGGGCAAGCCTGATTTTGTGTCGACGATCATCATCATCATCATCAGCATCATCATCATGTTCATATTCATACTGAAAATGTGAGTGACATCGCTGTGAGGGAAATCGCTCCATACTGGTAGTACTTTCATATGTATACTGTATATACAGTCTTTGATGAACTACATGATGCTTCCATATAAATCATATGTCATCAGTAACCTATTGGATAGTTTGTGTTTACAGGAAAACCCTATATTTCATGGTAAAAAGAACATAGATTCTTGTAGATGTTCCCTTCAACCAATCCGTGGACTAGTGTGTAATGATTCTGGTATGTTTTTCTTGATCCCAGCCAAAGCTGGCGGTTACATCATTATAGAATATTATAGATCCATAATATCCCACATATACTGGCTACCATTGGACCACTCAGATCGCACAGGAGTTGAATAGCGATAACTTCACCATCAGCTTGGGCGGATGCGATCCCATCAGAGGCACTGGAGAAGCTTGGCGCGAAACCTGAGCGGAGCCCAGATCATCCGTGTGTAGTTGCTCAAAAAATGGGGAGGTTCTGAAGCTGGGGATTAGCCTTTGGTAAACTAACAGTTTGCTATTGAACATGTCCATTTGTTTGGTTATACCCATTAAACATGGTCATCTTCAATAGGTATGTGAAATTACCAGAGGGATTACCTTGAAATAGCTATGTTTAACAGGGAACGTGATGATAAAACATACAGTTTTGCGCTACCGTATTTTCAGACAAACCCACATGTTTATTGAATTTTATGTTTTTTTCTTAAGATGGGAGACCTCCAAAATGGTTTAATGTTTAATGGACATGTTTGACAATAAACCGAATTGGATTTGGGGGTCAATCTCAACCCATATTATTTAAATGATCCTGAAGAAGATATTTAATGTGTTTTTTAAACCTTCAATCTACTCCGGCAATTCTTCATGTGTAAGACTATGTTTTCCATCCATATTGGCGAAATCGTCTTACCTCATGTAGCCCCAGAAAGCTGAAAGAGGGAGGTTCTATGATACCAAAAAAGTTGGGTCAGTGGGGTTCGGTAGTATAGCAGGCTATCCACTGGTGAACCGTGGGTCGTACTTGCATTTTTTTTGAAAAGCTATAGGTTGGTTGCCTCTAAGTTACCTGAAATGCAATCTCCTTGTATAGGTGGTAGCATATATATATATAAATATATACATAGATATATGTGTTTTTGGGCAAAGCCATAGGCCATAGGTGTGTTGCCTCCAAATTCGCCTGAAATGTCACTTCCAACTTATGGCGTTCCAAGGACAAGTCGTGCTGCTTTTCGCGGGGTATCACTTGCACGACTCCCGGCAGAAATTGCCAGGCCTTTGATGTTGTTGAGGTACCCATGGACCCAGGATCTCGTTTTTTTTATGGGTACCATTCAGTAGGTAAGTAAGTCAGTCAGTCAGTCAGTAAGTAAGTAAGTAATGTAAGTAATGTAAGTAATTTGTTTGAATCAATAGTCATTGTTTTGTTCATTCTTACTTTTTGTTTGAATTATTTGGGGCAAATATTGGATAGGTTTTAGTGGGTGAGTTGTCAAGTTGTTCGTTCCATGGAGACAGCATTTGGCTTGACTCTGGAAACACAGTAAGACGTTTCCTGCCAAACATCTGTTCCAGGCCACTGAAAATTAAAAGTCGTAGGACACCTGGCATTGAAGAGTACTGGCTACGAGGTCATTTGCAAGGTACATACAGGGTGGGCCCTCCCCAGATTTTGTTTAAGTTAATTTGTTCATTTTCCCAATGGAAAATCCACCATTTGGGGAATCTATAGCGAATATGTTTTAATCTTTTGGGAACCCCGAATCAGCAGATCCAGGAACATGATATAACATGATATTTCACGATAAAACATGATAGAACATGATAACACATGATATGATATAACATGATAAAACATGATATAACATGATATAACATCATATAACATCATATAACATGATATAACATCATAAAACATGATACAATTTGATATAACATGATATAACATCATATAACATGATACAACATGATATAACATGATATAAGATGATATAACATGATATTACATGACAAAACATGACACAACATGATATCACCAGATATAACATTATTTAACATGCAATGATGTGATATAACATGCTATAATATAACATGATATAAAATGATATAACATGATATAACATGGTATTATAATATATATATAACATGATATAATGTGATATATATATATATATATATATATATATGACATAACATGACATAGCATGATTTAAAATGATATACCATGATAGAACATGATACAACATGATATATCATGATATAATGTTTTATTACATGACAGAACATGACATAACATGTTTTAACATGATACAACATGATATTACATGACATAACATGATATAACATGATACAACATGCTATAACATGATATAACGTGATATAACATGACATAACATGATAAAACATGATTTAACGTGATATATCACATGATATAACATGATATAAGATGATCTAACTATATAGCTCATGGGGCTTTTGAAACCAACACTTGCGTTGGTTGGCTCATCTTTGCTTGGCGCAGTTGCGTCACATGCACCACAGGTCGCGGACGTCTTTTCAGTCGAGTGGGCACTGGATTCAGGTGCCGGTGAACACTTGGTCCAAAGAGGCTCTGATTTCCCAAGGAATTCCAAGACGTTTGCTTGAGGAGCTCGAAACCGTTTCCTCGTCGCCATTGACGTTTTAGACTGGTGGCGGTCTCAAGGAAGCATCTATGACCATCCGATCACAAGGGGAAGTGCTTGGAGACGGAGTCATTTACATGTTGAAGAAATGCCCATTTGTCAAGTCATTGGGCCAACTTGTTCAGCAGGGTTTAACACGAGCTCCGCGTGCGGATGCCACTAAGGCGTTCTTGCAGGCACTTTTTGGATGCTACCGAAGAGACGTATGTGCTCTTGCTACCCGAAATGTGGCATCCTTCATGGATTGGACGCTACCATAAACCTGCAGTGAAGCTGTGCAGAGCGCTGTACGGCCACCCGTTGGCTAGTGCATTTTGGGAAAAGCATTTGAAACGTATCCCTTCAAAGTTCGGGGGGGCCCAGCATCGCGGCCAAGGAATCCTCCGAATCCCTTCAAAGCGGCGGAGACAGGCTGCCCCCTAGGCGGGTCAAGGGATGGTATATCCTCCTGAATGGCCTTCGAAAACATGGGGAAAATGATGGAAAATGACCTTTGTTCCGTTGGGATTGGGGATATACCCCTTTTTTTGGATGATATTATATAGATGTGAGCAGTTTGGAAGTGAGCCCCCTTTCATTCCAAGTCCCACCAAAGGAGTTTTCGAGACCAGGGTGTGCCAGTTCATCCCTTCAACCTTGCCATGTTCATCCATGTGCAAAATCATAGCTATGGAAATTATAGCTGGATTTATCATATAAATTTACCAGTAGTACCGCACAAGGCGGTGGCGGAAGTTTCAAAAATAGGAAACCTATAGGAGAGGTTGGTTGTTGTGAATCAGGGATGGCAGAGCGAATCCACTGATGGACCGAAAGGTGCTT
>Ga0126342_10001835_pt1:0-30000 | contig 31416 bp, 33 predicted proteins | sample Cyp1metagenome_FD_92528 | JGI IMG/M metagenome (GOLD analysis project Ga0126342, IMG submission 92528) | Coral microbial communities from Lord Howe Island, Old Settlement Bay, Australia - Cyphastrea 1 metagenome | ecosystem: Host-associated > Invertebrates > Cnidaria > Coral ...
ATGCTTTCCATTGGTTGTTCAAGCACGCACTTGCTACTCAAGCTGCTTCTGATCTACGGCTCTGTCTTCGTCTCTTCTTCTCTCAGGCTTCCACCTAGCGTGCACGTCAACCTCCCTTGGGGCCATCTCTTTCCCCTGTCTCCTTCCATGCAGCGGTCTGCTGTTGAGACAGAGGCTCATTCATAGTACCTGGTGCTACTTAGTACCTGGCGCTACTTTGCTGGGGGCGGTACTAATTTGGTATACGGTCAATAGGTTGTTACAGCAAACCTTGCTACACAAGCCGCTTCCGTTTTACGGCTTTGTCTTCGTCTTCCTTTCTTATTCTTCTTATTCTTCTTATTCTCCTTCTTTTCTCTTCTGCTCTCTCGCGGGCTTCCACCTAGAATGCACATCAAACTCCCTTGGGGCCACCTCTCTATGGCCGGCGGGCTTGCCGAAGGCAATTAAATAGCCAAACACTGCAGCTCGAATCCATTACAAACCACAAGCGCATGACTCAAACCATGGTATTTAGAAAGCTTCACTTCATCTGCTCTTGGCATCGCCTAAAACATCCCTTCATGATACTGTCACACACACTTCTGGAGAGAACGTTGAAGTATTGAAAGTGAACAGCAAACTCTGCCAACAAGACTCTTCATATCTCTTCATGGAACAAGGAATTACAGAGCGAATACTTAGTGACACACGCATATAGATGTCCGTGGCTAGGATACAGAGCTGACAGATGCAAATGTTTTGTCATGTATGCATACAAAGCTCCACAGGCATTGGAATTGCAGTTTTGATCCCTCTTGCTTCCTTTTGATTCCTTTTGGTCCCTTTTGGTCCCTTTGGTCCCTTTTGATCATCACCACTGTGTGAGACATTCCCTTCATGGTATAGAAAAAGTCTACAGTATCAACTGCAAGAAACTGCAAGACTATTATATGTGGCGAAGCAAAGTATTGCATCATATCCATGATGGGTGGTGACCTGAAACTGCATGGCCTCCCACTTCTTCTCGCTCATGAACATCTTGCCACCACTTTCACGAATGACAGCGATGTTTCGTGGATCTGCAATCGCCTACCGGGAGAATTGCTATGAGTCATGTTGAGTTGATATGAAGAATGACAAGCAATGACAAGCAATGACAAGCAATGACAAGCAATGACAGGCTGGCCGATGTAAGATTGATGGTCTTCGGGTAGATCTCCTTGGCCCATGGTAGAATAGTCAGTGTTCTCAGGGACAAGTGCAGAAAGTGCAGTTGAAAGTGCAGTTGAAAGCAAACACAACCAGTGTCAGCAATGCGCACAAAGTTTCCTTCATGCGGAGGGAATTCTTGGTCAGCGTGCACATCTGAAGCAGTGCAATGGACAGAATAATCTGGACTCAAAATTCCATGTCAATTTTTTACAGCCATCTTTGCCTGAATCTCCAACGCATACACTTCCAGCAAGTGCGAGCCCTGCTCAGCTTCACCGGTGAATCGTGGAAGTCTTTCCTTTTCAATACAAGACAGCCAAGCTTAGTAGCTTAGCAACAAACTTGTCAATTGTTGCTTCAAATCAATGCAAGCCGACTAAGCCAATCCGACCTTGCTCACATCATCTGTACCATCAGCCTTCTGGCAAGTCCGGTGCAGGGCCTGGACTGCTACGTCGACACTTCACATGTCATCACAGCACGGAATTCGATCCAATGCCGTCCAATTCCAATTCGATCCCCTCGCTCGTTCATTCCGTTCATTCCGTTCATTCCGTTCATTCCATTCATTCCATCCACTCACACTGTAAGTTCCCGACCTTCACAAGCCTCTGCAGCTTCTGCACATCACCTGAACTGTCAGACCTATCTCAACTGTTCACAAGTCATCACTGTGCAAGGGGCAAACCCGCCGAAAGCTTATATAAGCCATGAAACCCATTTCAAGGTGAAGCTTCGCCAGCTTCACTGAAGTGCTGAACCATAGCCTGCAGCACTTGTTGGGGGGCTAATTCGCATATTGGCTTCAAGCTCACGTCTGAAAGAATGGCCTGAAAGAATGCACAGAAAGATCAATTTTTTTTTGGTCGTCACAATCTGGAACCATCAATTCCGTATTCAAACCAGGAGGCGGCTGACCCTCCCTTTCAAATCTGAGAGGCCTCTGGTTGGCAGTTGCCTTCAATGCGTCGAGGGTTAGCTCGTATATCGTCTCGAGCTTGGCCAGGTCACTTGCAGATGATACCGAATCGAGCACCTTGGCAAGACAAAGCGAAAGTCCTTTGAGGCACAATCAGACCTGACCTACCCCCTTTGAGTTTTCATCGTGAATCTCAATCCACGCTGGAATAGCGCATGGTACAACATTTGCTTGCACATCTTGAAATCAACAGCTAAGCACTTTGCCGTGTTGATGGCTTCAGAGGCATCGTTTCGAGTGACCTGACCACCAGAATTACGCAATTATGCATACTTTCAGCTTGCCGGGACAATTCGACTACACATGGCACACCAACTCTGGTTTCAAGACCCGTGAACTTGGTAATTCAGCCGTAGATTGGATCTAGATTGCACACGCCTGAAGAATCTTCACTGGTCACTAGTCTGACCCACTCACGTGCGGACCTACCTGGTCCATGTAGCTCAAAAGTTCTCGATATCGAGAAGCCATTTCATCAAACCGTCCAATTCGAGCGCCTTTGCTTGCCCCCATGGGAAGCTCGGTTGATGTGTACATTACATGGGTGGAGTTTTTTGGTCGCTCCGATTGCACGAAGAACCTGTGAGAATCCTGGAGGCAGAAGCTGCCCTCGATGGATTTAACAAATCCCCTTCAGTATCCTTCAGTTCTTGGAAAGAAAAGCTCCCGTTGAGACTGCTCTGAGGACGCGGCAAAGAATCACAATGTTCTGCAAAGCCTTGAACCTCCAAACCACCTGGTATCACACTGTACTGTACTTGCCAAAAGGCTAGAAGAAAGCCACGAAGCTACAGTATTTGAAATGCACACCACATTTTCCATCAAGCGAACAACCATTCTAAGTTGTTTGTGGTGTCCAAGTAGCCTTCTGGGTTGCGGTTGCATCCCACGTTAGTTTGCCCTTTCCCTATCTTCACCCAAGATCATCGAGACTTTCAGCACCTTTCTATAGCCATGGTTACAAGTCAATATCAGAAGCAATGTCTAGGTACATTGTTATGACAACCGAAAATGTGAGCCATGCCAGCTTGCTCCTCAACAGTCGATGTTGATTCGGCTCACTAAATACTCTGCTTCCTTGCCTTTACAAACTTTTCACAAGGTTACAACAACATGACAATGACAATGATTCAATGCCGATGAATATGAAAATGACAACATCGATAATGATGACCATGAAAGTTCAGATGAACGGTGCTGTGGAATCATTGAGTCCATGACACTGTGCCAAACAAAAGATAATGCTGAACAGTACAGGCGTTGCATGCCACGTAACGCACCATCATTGTGCACTTTCGCGTCTAAAGATGGAGAGAGCAGAGGATCAAAGACTGCAGATTAGTGAGGTCTAAGATCTACGAAGCTTGCAAAATAAAGAAAAAACATACAAGAGCGTGCAAGGAATTGAGCACAGCTGTCTCCAATCAACCATCTGGTCCGTGCCAAAGTGAATGAGAAGTGACTCAGCTGAAGGTAAAGCTGAGGCCCACCTCACTTCCACGAGCTGCCTCCAATGTAACTACTCTTTGGAATTGTTCCAGGGCCTACGCAGCAGCAAAACACAATGAAAGTCATAAAGGCCAGGACGAGTGGAAGACAATGAGTCAGAGTTCAAGACGAAGGCTTCACACGAAGGTTTAAGAATGGTACTGGTTTGCACGCCTGCTCAGGAAAATTCTGCTTGTTGTCATCAGCCTGTTGATGTCGGGAATTTTGTACAAACAACAACTAGAGTCACAGAGCAATCGTAATACATCCATGTATGGAAGTATAAACATATCTGCGATACCCGTAATACATCCACTGTTGGGTCTTGTGGACGGAGACGTGGTGTTTCACTTTGTGAAGCACTCAATTGAGAAACTGCAGAAAGTGAAGTGTCTTGTTTTTTCAAGACTACTGTACAACAAGTGCTGCATTCTGCTGAGAAAGTATGGCCCCGAAGCGGCAATCCTTCACGAAGCAATACACTGTAATGTATAGAATTCTTTGAGAAAGTGAATGAGAAAAGGGCAGTATGCCGCATGCCTCTAAGAAAAGGAGCTGGATTCACTTCTTCAGGGCAGTGTCTATATATTTTGATATGTTGGTGAATCATTGGTTCCATTGCAATTAGAGAGCCCGTATCCCTTCTATTTTTTGTTCCTTTGGAAGAGTGCAGTGCAGTAATCCTTTGAAGAAGTACAGCCTCCTGGTAAAGACGAGCCGCATTTATGGAAAAGCGTAGCAGACTTTGACAAAATAGAGTTCTAGACAAAAAGCGATGTGCTTCCAAGAATCAGAAAGTACTGTTTCCATACTGCCATACTGGAAGCATTGCGAGAAAGTCAGCGTTCTATGCAAGGCCGCCCTCGTGGAACAACGGCATATTCTCTCGATCGGTGCATTATTCTCAATGGGAAAAAAAAGAAAACAGAGTTCGAGGAAGTGCAGCATGTTGCAGAAAAGTGCAATCTCACAAGCAGGGTTCCTTTTCCTTGCCACTTGGTGCTCAAGGATTAGAAGCCTCAAGAAAACCTAAGCCACCAAAACAACCAATATCTGTATATAAAATAGCACCTGATGAATTGGTGTGCTCAAGAATACTAAGGTCACCTCATTCATCATGTAGATTCAGAGCAGTCCGTAATTTTTCGGTCAACCATTTGCAGTGAGGGTTTGGTATGTGAGGTTGTGCATGTGTATATGGATTCTGAATATGCATACGGCATACGCATATTCTTATCTAATTGTATCTGTATGTGTACGCGCGCGTGTGTGTGTGTTGGTGGGTTTATATGCGTGTGTATCTGTGTATGCGTATGTGTATGCCTGTGAGAATATGTATGTGTAAATTTACATTTAGATTTATATTTACATGTTTATCTACGTATATATATATACATATGATTATATATATGTTGTATATTTATATATATAATTATATATTAATATAGAGATACAGACATAGATGGGAATCTAAGTATATGAGTTACTCAACTTCTTGCTTCTGGAAGGTACCTTCGAACACTCTTAGTCTCTTGATACATCTCAATGCTCTAAATGCTGTTCTAAGACCTTTAACTTTATGGAACTATGTAGGGTATGGTATGGCGTTGTCATTTGCCTGGAGAAGCTAAGGAGGGACTACCATCATCAAGATCATCCTCATCCTCAGCCCCCCAAAACCCCTGAACTGCCCCCACCCTAGATAGTTGACCTAGCATTTGAGGATTCCTGTGAATCTATAAGATGCAATATCAACATATATTTTAACATGTAACATGAACGTATCCATATCCGCGTCAACACATAATTATAAATACTCTTGCATATAGATGTGGATACAATATAAAAGCGAATAAATACATGCACAATGTTTGCACGCGGTCCAAAGCAATATCAATTCCAAGAAAACACAATCGGGTGACCGAAACCCCACAAACGATGGGGATAAAATGATCACAGATGTGCACCCAGGAGTACAAAATAAACAAAATATGTATATGTGTGTATAATATTGTATAATACACGGCTAAAAGATGATATATAAATACATACATTACGTTACGTTACGTGACGTGACATGACATTACATTACATTGCATTACATCACCTCACATTACATTACCTTACCTTACCTTACCATACCATACATACATACATTAATTACATTACATTACATTGCGTTACATTACATTGCATTACATTACATTACATGACATGACATGACATTACACTACATTACACTACATTACACTACATTACATTAGATTACATTACATACATACATACATACATACATACATATTTTCCACTAACTTATATCTGTATACTCTTGCACAAATATTATATATACACATATCATACACAAAAATAGTCATAGATAGATATACACATTATCACACAATATTACACATCTATTTGGTAACGGTTCGTATCAACTGTGTGCAAGGACAGGGAAGCACTTAATTTGGCACCTCGTAGAAAGTGTTCTCTATCTGAATTGCTTCCTCGTCCCCATCCTCCACAGTTCCAGGAGTGCCAGGCATACAGCCTACAATCGCTACAGCCTGTGCCAGCTACACAGAAAGCATGGCCTCTTCCTCAGCACCGCCATATGGGTCATCATCCGACTCATACTCAAACTCATCTGAATCAGACATGAGTTGAGCGAAGTGGGCCTGGATCAACAGTTGCAAATGGTGATGCAACAGCATTGTAGACATACATCATGTGTTTGACACGCGCACTTCACATCTTGCAAAATCCAAAGGCGCTTTTCTTACCCTAGCAGGCCCTAGCACTGATATACCGGAGATAACCAAGTCCTACCACTTCTCCTTAAAAAGGACACGGGAGTTGCAAAACAAAAAGCTAGTCTGAGAACTCTCGACATGATGCAGCTGTTTGTAGGTACACGGTCGTTCTTTCGATATGTTGATCTCAGATAATTCATCACAGGCTTAACAAGTGCGCCAATCTTCACCAACCATGCAGTAGACACTAACACTTTTCTACACTAGAGAATGCTTCCCAATGGCACATTTACAGTTTCCCTCCTTCAGCTGTTCTCCAACAGACAAAATCCAGAACAAGAAATGCTGAATGCGGCTGAAGACCGCAAGAAGAACAAGGCAACAGGCACAGCCTTCCATTGCAACAGCTCAAACACCCATATCTTGAGCCAGGATTGCAGTCCAGAAATGAAAGACGCTGTCCGCTGCTGTCCTATTCACTTTGTTATTCACTTTGTTTCCAATCAAATGCTTCGAAGAGTCGAACGCTGTCCAACGCTGTCTCATGCCTCTGCTGATTATCAGCTTTCTCTGTCGCTCCGTTTTTTTCCTGGTGAGCCTTCGTCTGCAATCTGCACCTAAAAGGAATGGAAATTGCAGAGGACCACGCAGCACAGGCTGCCAGTCCCAAAGGCGACCAATGCTAGCTTGTTGAGTTTGTTGAATTTGAGTGTGAATATTAAGTTGCATTTGATACTGTATTTGGTGAGAAAAAAGCTGTTTGGGGCAAAGCTCTCAAAACACTTAATTGCAATCATCCTGTATAGCCTGCTTTTATTGTTCATAGGAGAGAGGTTGAAAAGAACCTAAGACTAGAAAGATCCGATGGCACAGATCAAAGGAGTTAGGACCGGTAATGAGTTTGAAGCAAGGTCCCAAAGTCTGCATAGATCGGAGCAGTGAGTAGGGCCAGTAGGGTTAAGATGGGTTAAGTGGGTTGAGGCAAACATGCTTTACTTGTGGATAGGGCCAAATCTCAGGATTCCTCACAGGATTCCAATTCCCTGGCGTATGTGGTGTGCCCATATTTAGTGCACGCCAACATCATTAAAGCATGTGCTGACCTATCTACAAATGCTACAGAATCTAGAATCTGCAGCTTGGGTTCACAAGGAGTCTTTGCCCGCTGTGGCTTGCTCATAGACTTGAGCAAAAGCGGGGTCCTGCAAAGGCATAAGAACAAGTGATTCTTTCACCAGACTTCACGTTGACCGATCCTGATCCTGACGGAATATTGATTTTCTTGGTTGCAAACTGCTATACTTCTGATCAGCTTGCAAAAAATTGCCAAAATGATGTCCTTCAGAATTCTGCCCATAAAGTCAACAAACACCTGAGAAGGCAGGGAACAATGCAGATTTCTCCAATTCGAAATGATTCCAACAAGTTTCAGAATTTTCAAGGAAGATACAGGCCTTATGCTGGTTGGCTTCGGCGATCGGCTCGACAACCTTGAGAGTTCTCGCATATAGTCTGAGCATGTCCATGGCCCGACCTGTGCGAAGCGGTCAAAGCTGAAAGCATGGTTCACCCGTTTTCACTCTGCCTTGACAGCTCTATCCGGCAGCTATCCGGCAGCTATCCGGCAGCTATCCGCTTGACTAAAATGGAAAACGTTTCTTTGAAAGCTTCGGTGCTTCCAGTTGGGTCTCTGGCCAACTTGCTGCTTTGCCTGCACCTGCTTACTCCATCTCACGATGCAGCGGTCGAACCTGTCACTTTCCACTGAATGTCAAGTGTGGATCTGGCTTTCGCGGCTTTTAGGCTTTTACCGCAAACAAGGCTGGATTGCGGTTCCACCAAATCTCCAACGCGGCCCATGATGCGGAAGAGAGCAAAATTCCAAGAGCACAAGTCCTGGAGCAACCTGGCACAGGGCATGCCACATGCTTCCGTAGGTCAGCGTCAAATGTTGCTGGTTGAACGATAACGAGAATGAGGAGAATGCATCATTAAACTTGTCAAACTTGTCAACTCCAATTCCAAGACTGTCATATACTAAGGACATACTGAGATACTGTCAATCAAGTTGAAAAACGCATTGTGTTGCACACTGTCAATATCTGTTAATCAAGTGTAGTACAGTGTAGCTTGCTGGAAAGGCTCTGAAAGAATGACAGTGACAGTCAAACTGGCCAGGTCGTCTGACAGCAGATTACCTGGATGTCTTCGTTGTCGCCCATCCCTGGCATCCGTGTCACAATCCGAGTCACAATCCCTGTCACAATCCCTTCGTTCGAGTTCTCAGATTCTCCAAGTTCAATTTGCCAATTTGCCCCATTCCGACATACCGACATACGGTGACATACTTCGACACAAAGAAGCAGCAACTTTTGTCAAAGCAGTTTGGGAAGTGACAAAAGAGCAATTTAACACATACCCAAGCAAGGACCCGGTTCACCTTCGGCAAAGGTAAACAAAAAGCTACGCTAATTTAGACATAATGAAATTCAATCGGTCCTTGAAGCACCAAATCGATGATTGTGGGCGATGCAACTTGCTCTGGATAGGCTGCCAGGAGCGAGCAGCAGACCTCACGGCAATGAAAAAAACACTGTGTCCTTCATGGACTATCCGGACATTCCTGAACTCCGTCCTGAACACACCGCGTAATATAGACATCTGTGGACTCTTCCTGGACTCTTGTTGTATCCTCTTGTTGTATCTGGCAACTCAGTTGCCAGCTGTGTATGCAAACTTGCGCAGCGGGAGGCCATCATCGACCTCTCAAAAGTGTCTCTGATCCAAACCCCCAGGAGTCTGAGGAGTCCCAGGAGTCTTCCAGGTGCCATTGAAAGATGCTGAAAGATCGTGAAAGTATCTGAAAGTATCTGAAATTGCAACTCCATGACCATGTTGCTTGGTGCACCTTGTGCTTGAAAGGTCCCAAATCGACCTCTCGAATGAGTTCTGGCCTCTACAGTGGATTGGCAACACGAAAGCAACAGTTGGAATGCAAAGTCTTAAATGACTCTGGTTCTGTCAGGAGCGCCTTTGTTTGGAATCGTCTTTGATACGCTCCAAAATCAAGTCTGTACTGTCCTGCGCACATTAAAAAGAGAACCAAGCCAAGCATTCCTCAGTCTGTCCAATGAAATCAACTTAAAATCACAACAATCATGTCCTGCAGAATTTCTGAACAGGTTGGCGAAACACAAACCACGTTGACAGAGTGAAGGGCAGCCTTCCGCACCTGGTGAAACAGGAAAGTTGCGATCGCAATCATTGTAACTTGTATCACTCCACAACACTCACGATGCAAAGGCGCTTCCAGCCCGCCCTCCGAATCATTTTTCAACAAATTGCTGGAGTAAGGTTTCAACACCACCCAGCTCCCAGCACTTAAGCTGGATGCCGGGCCTACCCAATCAAGTTGGGTAGCAGCCCTCAACTGTGTTGATTCCCCCACTTATAGTGGGTGACTTCCCCAACAAAAGATTGGCTTATGCCCATCTCTCTGCCTCTAATCTTCTGAAGATGAGGAAGTTGATTCGGAGCTGGTGTCAGTTTCGGTGTTTGGGTAGCAACGAGGGCATGATTTATGGCCCGCTGGGAGCTGCGTGTCCCTGCTGGCATGCGCTTGTAGCTTACCTGCGTACAACCAGCCACAGACTGTTCTCCACTCCGAAGGTGGTCTGGTGAGATCTATCAGCGATCGATGGTTCCCTTATTCAAGAGTCGTAAGTCGAAGCAACACCTTCGAACTTGTGTTCGACGTCTTCAAGCTGGTGGACAAGCTTTCCTATTTGGTCATTGACACATCGTGCTTCCTCTGCCAGCCTGTTGTGTTCTCTGAGCAAATTGCTCACATCAGCACGGCAGTCCAGATCCGTAGTCACGTGATTGTTTGTCAAGGCAGTGTCAGGCTTGACAAGTGTGACATCCGAGCCGATGTCAATTCAACGATGGAAGTCATCTAGCGGGGCTTCTGCCCAGTAGGTGAAACAGCCATACTGCCCCATCTGCTGATCAGCTGTATTGCAATGGGATCGAGCCCCCATTTTGCTGAGAGTTCTAGCTCCAGTTATACGAAAGGTATGCCCAGAGATTTTCCAGTTTCCATTTGCGTCCTTGGCAGATCCACCCGATAGATCAACAGCGCGCCTGATTGTGTCGACCACGCTTTGCTGTGCACAAACTTCGCCACATGCAGTTGGAAACAAAGCCGACTCCGTGCCATTAAAGGCATCCTTCAGAAGTTCCATGTGGTGTCTAAGAATGTGCATCACACAAGGCAAATCTCTATCGCACGGGCAGTGCCATGTACGGGTGCATCCCTTTGCCTGCCAATCCACTTTAGAGACGGGCAGTCTGGGCATTGTCTCAATCTGTCCACAACCGCGAGAAGGTAAAAGGGCTCCGATCTGTGGGCCCTGCAATGCCGCGCAAAACTGATCTTGCGCACTTCTTTGACATCAATTCTAGTCGGTCCGACCAGTCATAGCCAGAAGTGATGTGGTACTCCTTGATTCGAGACAAATGGTTCTTTACCGACTTGCAACCGCCCTGCTTGAACAATGAAGACACCTTCAACAGTTTATCTTCAGTGATAGGCAAAACGCCACTTTCTGATCCAAACCACTTCCAGTGAAATCGTGTCCACGTTTTCAGCAGGGCATCACGCGGTCCCCTACTGGAGCTGGCATATATGTCAGCCACCAGCTCCGTTGAGATGCCCGATCCAGGTCCGCATGGCTCAACTGATTGCGCCCCGTTCTAACTACAGGGAAATCTTGTCTACGCCTCTTGACATCGCCTCTCACGCAGGTTGGGTGGCCACTGGGATCGTTTAAGAAGAGACGGGAAGCGGGTTCCCCCCCAGGCACATCAGATGGCGCCTGGGTGGCATGTGCCTTCACCCAACCTGATATGTCATGCGAGGGTAGACTAGGAAGAAACTGTACCCTCGCAGTCCATTTCCTACATGGTGGCATTGGTCCAAACTACGGTGTTTCAGAATTAATGCAAGTTATCTAAGAAGTTGTCATCTACCCTCATTGATGTCCAGATACACCAGGGAAGCTGCATCCTCTCCCAGAGTGAGGAGACCACGCACAAGTGACATGAAACTGACATCAAATTGCAGCACGACAAAGAAAAGTTAAATGGTGCTACCTTGCCTTGACAACCACGGCCGAGTGCAATGCAATGCAGGCACAAGAGTAGAAAGCAAACGTTGTGCAACTTTTGACACAATCGGAACATCGACGCACATTGGCTGCTGTCCTTTTGGGCACAACCTCATCTGACTCTGATGCAGCTTTTCTTCTTCTGCCTCTTGTTTGACATGGGTGTCGATGAAGTGCTGTCGCCCTGCTCATATGCTGCACATGGCTGTGCCGGTGACTGTTCCACCCATGTCAGTGTCTTCCACCATGATCTCGGCCGCTTTGGGGGGACAACTGCTCTGGCATTTTTGCTGGATAGGGAGTTTGAACTGGAATCCGGGCTGAAATTGACGTGAGAGCACGTTGCAAATGGCGTTGGCGACGCCTGGGAGGTGTTCGGCAATGGCTGGACGATACTGAGCTTGTCCAAGATCAAGGGCAAACTCACGTGCAAGAAGGGTATGTGCAAGAGACTTGCCCTTCACTTGCGCATAGGGTGTGAGTGCTCCGATGTTATCGTTTCGGAGTTTGACCCTTGAAGTGCGCCATGCCTGTTTCCAAAGTCGTAGTCACATGAGTCCACACAGCGCTTCCCAAGTTTGCTGTCCCTCATGCGAGCCTGATTTTGTGTTCAGATGGACTTCGTCATCTTCAGCGATGCTGATGGCGAAGAACTCCACATAGGTGCCATCAACTTGTAAAGTTCCACCCATTCCATATGGGGATGCATCCTATGTGATCATCACTTCTGGACCGACATGGTTGAAGACTTCCAGGCTGTAGCTCCTGACTATTCCAGCCTTGTCTCCTGAAAGAAATGTTCTCAACCATGGCACTGAGTGTGCAATCTGTTTTGTCCAAATGCAGCAATTCGTGTGACTGCTCTGAATGTAGGGCCACGTAGAGCTCGCTGACGAAGGGTTGCCATACAAATATCACTGACGCCATAGGCCATAGCCATGGCCTTCCCGATCAGTGTTCTGAGGTTCTTCTTGCTGATGACGTTTGGCTTCAAGGAGTCAGCCAGCAGCATATCTAGCTCTGCAACTTTGGACTCTGGAACCTCAGCCACCACGGTTCTCTCGTGTATCTGCAACCTGACTCCGATCCACACCAGAGAACTTGCAAGGACTGCTTTGTTTGTGGCAATGGGGAAGCCCATGATGCTCCACATGACGACGACTAGACATGCCGTTCTTTTCTGTTCTGCCTCGGTGCCCTTTATGATGGCCAAAGGGTCATCCACATAAACTTGAAGACGCATTGACCTTTCAGCAGATGCAACCCATCTGGCCGCTGTCGACAGGATTGCTGCAAACATCAGTGGAGCTGCTCTGGATCCCTGCGCCGTCCTGGTGAAGACGTAGTAGCTTCCCCTCAACTTCGCCACAAAGTACTTTCTCTCCTTGGCATGGAGGGGGATGAGCCAGAACGCATCGGTGACATCGGCCACCAGCATTGTCACTCCTGTTCCAATTCTCATGGCTACAAAGGTGTGTGTACTGCATCACTGACACGTGGGAGGACAGCTTTGTGCGTTCTGCGCACCACCTCGGACACCTGTGAGAGTTTGCAATCCAAGATGATCCTCATCTTGAAGTTCACCTCCCCAGTGTCCAAGTTAAGCTTCGCCTTCTTGATGCAGCCAAGCTTTGATAGAACAGGTTCTCCGTCCACAAGGCGTCTGACTTCTTCAAGTGCTGCTACCGCTACCTTTTGAAGGTAGCCCTTCTGGTGATATCCTTCCAGTGTTGAGAAGGCTTCTGCATCATCTTCAACGCCCTCATAGCTCTGAAACTTTTCGAAGTTTGTGTTGAGGGTGTAACTTGATTCACATTCTTCCGGATCAACTTGTGGAACAATCCATCGTGCACCATGGTAGGTCCATCTGGCACATCTCTCGCCGGGATCCCCAGCGACCGTGGCCCGTAGTGCAGGAGCTTACCACTGATGCTGGTCTTGTACTGCCCGGTGTCAACTTGGTCCTTTTCTATGTCTGGATCATTGTCAAAGACTCGGCACACTAAGCTATTGACTTGCACACCAATGTATGCTGCTTTCTGTGTGGCCCACCTGTGGACATCTCTGAAACTGTTCTTGTCGCTGGTGTCCATCACTTCATCCTCGGTGCCTCTAAGCGTCATGCTCTTTCTGACCTTGATGGTCTCCACTCCACAATTGACTTGTCCAGCACCTGAGTTGATGGTGGTGGTCTCTTCCGGTTCCTCCTCTTTCTGCACAGTGCTTTGGCCAATGCTCTGTTGAGGTCTGCAGGATGCGCTGCACATGATCTTGTGATGTAGTCTCCATGGGGTTCTTTGCGCTCCAACATGTCTGGAGCCCACTCATCTCCGGGAAGTGCCCACTGCTTGCCACGCAGTTGGGGATGCGGAGCCCAAATGCGCTCCCCGCTCCATGGGATGACCCACGTCTGACATGGATGATTGCAGCGAAGGTTGAATGCATGTTTGACATCATGTCTGTGAGTTTCTCAGCCCTGCATCCAAATCTGCACTGGGCAAGTGTATACATGTAGACCCCAGGTTTGTCCCTGAGCCTTTGCACCTCATCAAGTTTCCACATCGACGTCTGGCCTTCACGTTCGTGAGGCTGCTCAATGATCCACTATCCACCAGTGTGATCAAACTCTTCGGCAGGGTCTTCTTCTTGTCTTCAGGGCTGAGTCCCTTCAAGCCATATCGGTCTTGCCCGTGACGCCCCTAAGCGGCTTGGGACCACCGTGTCCACGTCGTGCCGGAGTGAAGCTGCTGCAGGGTGGTGACAACAAAGTGTTGTCATACTCATTGAAGGCCGCCGTCAACTCCTCCCAGAATGATTGATCCAGGAGATCATGCTCATTATAAAATTCTTGTCCACGTAGTTGCAGTCCGACCCAAGCTCCTGTTGCAAATTTCGCCAGGCCTTCATTTGGTCTATGTGGACCACTGTATAGATACAAGACGCGGGCACTGACACTTGCTGTAGCTGTGACATTGTCCACCAAATTCCTTTCTCCATGTCCACCTCCATGCATGCTGTTTGCTCCTCATGTCAGTAAGGGGCACGTTTGCCCTTTCCGCTGCGCCCACTTCCTCTCCCCTTCTTCCCGCCCTTTTGAGTTTTTTCACGAATTCAGGCGTCTGCAGCTCTGAATGTGGGCAGCCGGAGCTTGGATGGTTCCCAAGGCACCTGTCGCACTGACGGGCTGTGTCACATCGCTGAGCACACCATATGCCCTGCGTGCTGTTGGAGCATTGTCCACCATTGTACCCAGAGCAGATAGCATAGCCGTCCTGTTGTGTTTTTTTATTCTCACCTTGTATGTTGTGGATTCTCCCCGTGCGATTTGTGTTCCTTGGCCTGATGGGCTATTCACTGGTCATCCTGGCAGGGGCTGGAGCTGTTCTCATGTTGATTCGAAGACGATGCTGGGGCTGTTGCGACCTTGGCGTCCCCCTCGACCACCTCGGTTGCAGACGTGATCTTCGTGACGATCAACATGCAGGGTTCGTTGACTTCTTTGCGCCACAAGGCCTCATCCGTGACTGCCCTGGCCCATACGAGGTTCCATGGTCGCTTGTCATCATAGTCTGTAGTGTTGCCAGCTGCTGTGGCCGCATCGTGCTCCGCCTTGAGAGATCTCTTGAGCCTCTCCATGTGTTCAAGTCTGCAGCGGACATCTGCTTGATAGATGACAGACCAGACTTTGGCACCATATCTCTCTGACATCCTCTCAATGTGCGCCCGGTTCTTTTGGAGGTGTCCAAGGTCCACCACACCGCATCGATCATCACAAGGACTGCGAGGAGCACATTGTAGCTCTGGAGCCACGTGCCCAGGCTGTTGGGGCCATACAGCTCCAGCGTTCTGAGCGTTCCATCTCGCTCAATGTTGTACCGAGGCAATTTGATGCGCTTCATCATCCGGAGTGTCCAAGCGGGCCAAAGACACTGAAGTCTGCATATGGTGGCTGACCCATCGTGGTGAGATGGATCAGCCCCCAACAACTGTTCCGCTGTCGGTTCACATTCTGTCGCCGGGCGCTCTCCAGTGCCGAAAACCGTTTCATAACGCCCATAGCACTTCAGGATCTCCTTTTCCTCAGCCACCATGATCTCTGAGTCGTCCACCTGACTGATGACAGAGCTCAGCTTGATTCTACGGCCCTGCGGTCGGTGCCGCTGCTGCCGCCGCCTACCAGCTATTTTCCATGCCGTCAGCATCGCCTGCAGATCTGCATCATTGAAGAAACCCTGCCCATTCCAGTGCCTTCTTGACATTTGTTATCGCATCCCGCTCAACATCTGTTGGGCCTGCTGCCATAGCTCACCTGCAGGCCCGAGGGAAGCTGGATAGTATCCTGGCAGGTACCGGGCTATGTAGCCTGTGATCAGCGCCGCGAACACCCCCAGCCCTTACCCTCAGGCTCTTCTGTCTCCAAGAGATAGCCTGAGGGTACCAATGAGCTCATCACCCACCCGCCGCAATTGACGAGTCGGTGATAAAATCTTGCGGCGGGTGCCCTCACTTGAGCCAAAATTGGCAGTGAGGGAACCATCATTACCCACCCACCTACCCAAACTGCATCAAAGGTGTTACTATTCACATTTCATGTTCATTCCCACATTTCATCCCATATTGCGTTCAATTTATTGAAGTCGCTGGAGAATGAAAGGACTATAAATGACTATAAATGGGCTATAAACGGACTATAAATGGACTATAAATGGACTATATGTCTGTGTGTACATGATTTAAATGGATTTAAATGGACTATGTGACTATCTGATGACCGCATGTGCTTTGTGACAAAGCTGCACTTGGGACACTTGGGACACTGAGACCTGGAGCTCTTCATCTCCAAGGCATTGCAGCAAAGCTTCCTTCGCAGGTGGCAACACAGCGGACAGACGTGTCTGCATTGCACTGTTGAAGACATGTCGTTTTCAGACGTCACAGATTGAAGCAGACTAATCGGAGCCATGCACTTCACTTCTTTTCTATGGATTTTCTCTTTTCTGGAGCATGTCGCAGTTTGTGTTTTTGTGTACGTGTTTCATTTTCAACTTATCACCTGCAGCGGTCGCCATGTTGTGTCCGGAAGCAGCAAGCACAGAATAGCTTGCATCCCAATTTTGAAGTCCCCGGCCTTCAGCGGCAGCACTGTTGAAGCCTGCGAAGACATTCCCGCAGCTTTTGTCGAGACTTGAAATAAATGTCAACATATTTCCATCATTTTCCATCATCCTTCAAACTTGTCACCTCTCTACAGTTGCTTGGTGGAACCTGACAATGCTTGGCTGCTGCAAACCGCACGGATGCCACAGCTGCGGCTCTCATTCGCCAACTCTCCCTGCCAGCTTTGCCACTTGCACAAGACATCGTGCTCACCATTCATCATCAAATCGTCACTGTTTGTGTCAAACCTGCAACAAGCCCTTGCCTTTCTTTGGAGAGCAAGGCTGTCAGAGCTTGAAGAACCGCCTCCTTTGCAGAGTTTAAGAGCAGTGCAAATGTATACAAGACATATCAATACAGACTTGCTACATATTCATATCCATATACATATAACACATAACATATGACATAAAAATGTAACATATTAAATATTACATTTGAAAATATATATTACATATAACATATAACATATTACGATAACCTTTATTATACATACATATATGCATGTATATGTGTGTATCATAGATGCCTGAGTATATGAGTATGTTGTGCACATCGAACATCTTGACAAAGCATTCTCTTAAAGAAAAAAGGTTAGCTTTCCACAGCACCGGCAATGGAGTGAACGGACTCGGCAAAAGTCTGGCTGGCACTCACAGTGAAGACACGGAGGACATCCAAATGACATACACCACACACAGGCAATGTAATAAGAGCAAACCAACATCATTAATGCCACACGGAGACGAGTGCATCCCTATGGAACAAACTAAGGCTGAGGAGGCTGATGTCCAGATTAGTGTGTATTTGTTGCCTGTTCGAAATTGAAAGTCTTTGCTAATTGCTGTTGGTCTGGCACAAGCTAAAGCTGAGTGCTCAATCTGGTTTGACTGCTGGACTGAGAAATTCCAGTTACCTATTTGCCAGAGGGGAAGCTATGACCGCAAACAACATGAATGGACGAACATCATTACAAGTTCAAAAGGGACATGTATGTGGCCGGAAAGTGCCCGAAACGCTTTGGGTGACGAGGCTTTTAGATACGAAATCGATGACGCAAATGAATGAAGCAATGCAGTAGTTTCAAAAGCATATATAATACGTATTCAATGCCGATTTGGATGAAAAAACACCATCAAATTGCTCAAACATGTTATGGAGAACGTTGCGCTGATATGTGTTTGGGATATCACATTGTCAAGTATTGTCATTCTTGTGGTGCATCGGTGCCAGTCTTTCAATCAACCGGTGCGCTCGAGGTCTTTCCATGCGTCTGGTGTGCTGTAGTTGGGGAAAAAACTTGCCTCATGCGGTCCTGTAGGTCTGCGTCCAACAAGTTCTTTTACAGCTTCATTATATATTCAAACGGCTCAGTTTGGTTTGATTCATCTGAATAGTTGCAAAGGCTATTTAGCGATTTGCTGCGCACAGTTCAGTGGAATACTGATATGTTCCATGATTGTGAAAGTCTTTGCCAATCAGATTCGTTGATGCAAAGACCCTGCATGGTGGCACTTAAAAGGGTCCCAAGAGTTTGTGCATGTGTGCTTGCTGTGTACTTGTGTATGATTGTAATGTATGCAATGTGTATGTAAGGTATTTAATGTATCCAGCGTATTTAACGCAGTCATTTAAGGTACATAATGTACAGCAACGTGACGCAATGCAATGTATGTATGTGTCCTAATTGTCTTATGTGCTTCATTTATCCTATGCATCTTCTGCATCAGTCGGTCAGTCAGTCTGTCTGTGTGTCTGTGTGCTTATGTATCCATCTATCTATCTATCTATCTATTGATCGATCGATCTATCTTTCTATCTATCTATCTATTTATCATTATTTATCTATCTATCTATGTCTATTTCATAATGTGTAAATATATATATACATATACAGTATATAATGTAATTATATACCATGTTTATAACGTGTAATTATATATAATTATATGCATGTCTACATATTTGCATGTGTGTGTGGTTGCACGCGCATGCGTCTGTGTCAAAGCGTGAATGTTTGCATCATTTTGCACCTGTGTGGCAGACTCGAGCGATGCATAGAAACAATTGTGGCATAGCGGCATAGCGTGGCACTGGTCTGCCTGTCCTGATCAACGGCCAGGAGGTGTCCCAGCGACTCCGACACGACATTTCGCATGCTTTCCTTCAGGGCAAGTACTAACATCACTAGTTGCAAAAAAGAGGTAAACAGAAGTCTAGGTACTGTATATCGTTGTTCCAAATCCAGATGGTAAAAGAGGACACCGAAAACATCCAGTGCTGCACCTCCTGTGAATCTGCATACTGTTGGAGAATTGGCCTGAGAAACAGTGCATGGCAATGTGGAGCTGCAAAACTGGCCGAAAGACTTGCGACCGGCCCAAATGTGCAACCAGGGAAGTCCTCGAAATGTTGTCATGTTGCTTCATTCTCTGCTTCGGTCTGTTTCTTTAATGTATGTTAATGTGCTCCTTGTGTTTGTTCCACTGCACCCAGATTACCAAGCATCCCACAACACCCGGCCCACATGAGGCTTTAGGTGTTCAGCAAGCGATCGCGATCCGTGCCTACACTCTACAGTGATTGTAGATTTACAAGGTTTGGAAGAGTGGCATGTTGCAGGCTGTAGCATTTTTTCAATAACCAGCAGTGACAAGGTCACTTCAGCAGCTGAACACATAACATGCAACAAATCAGCATGAGTATTTTCAAAATTTCAAGCCAGGAAATCTAAATGGTTGACTCTCAGGATTCAAGCGGCCTGCTCATCTAAATATCGATCGAACTTACAGTTGGCACAAGGATCTCCGTGCGGCTTGTGGATGAATCAACTTGCCCTGTAGCTTTTGGGGCTGGCATCTGGTCTCTCAATCTGAGCACTTTTCTACACCCTGTCTAACCTTGTCTCAAGCAGTTCCACAACATTGGCGGCCTTTCAGCAACACCAATGGCTATCACTTCTCTGAGAGAGGTGAGCAGCAAGTACCTGAAATCAAAAGCTGGAATTAGTAGCAGTATGAGACGGTTCTTTTCTTGGAGGGTTTTGGTGAACATCGATTGATGAACACATAGGTGCAGTGCAGGAGCACTGTTTCTTCTGTCCCGGAGCTTCTGTGCCAGCCTCCATTGACAACACCAGGAGATCCTACGTTCAACTCCAAAAAGAACAATGAATTACGAAGAGTGTAAATGGTTCAAATCTGTGGTGACTGAAATGATTCCTGCAAAGGCCCACCACAAACAAGTTGGGAGTTGCCTGCTGAACGTTGTCGATCACAACTTTCAGCAATGTACCCATCGCTCCAACTGTGGCCTGGTTTGCAGGCCTATTGTGGTGCCAAAGGCAAGAACTGCACTTGCCATAAGTTATTGACAAACACGTTTTTTCCCTTTACTGTAAATCACTGAACGCGTTTTCTTCAACATCTTCAGCCCTATGTTCCTGAAAGTAGGGACTCCGACATATCCTAGTGCCAGTGCAGCTGCCAACCGAATCTCATCCTTCAGACAGTCATAATTGAAGCTCACGAGTCACAGAAATTCCAAACAGCATCTCATAACTACCAACTGTGAGCTGACTGAAAGTGAACCCCAAACTACATCCCAAACGGAATCTTCTAGACCAAATTCAAGTAGCCCAACTTGTCAGCCCACAAACACAGCACGAGTCGTTTTTTTACTTCAAGAGAGAGGGAGATGACGGACAGTTCTGACATATCACATGATAACAAAGAGCACTTGTAGCACATTGTAACAGAATGTAACAAATGTGTATTTCAAAGACATAACTCACTGCACTCAAGTTGGGATTGTCCTGCTGGCTCTCAAGCTGCTGCAAAAGCACATCGCAAAATCCTGGAACACCGGAGAGGTCGGTGTACCTCTCAAGGGCCCGTCATGTTTGCAGTTCAGCAAAGCCATCTTAGTCTAACATGCTTCTGAAAGCATCAACTGTACCCTGTTGGAAAAATGATGGAAAAATGTGTTTACAGAACAGTTCACTAGTTCACTACACTTCATGGTTTTAATCCACTTATCTACAAGTGTCTTTTCATGAAGACATGTAACATTTGATTTTGCCTTCTTGGCTTGCCGTCTGCTATGATTATATAGTCGACAGTACTCCAGGAACGTTCGTGCTCGTGCTCCCACTGAACACATTTCCTTTCATTTCTGGAAAAGCTGGGAAATAAATCTCCTGAGAAAGGTGTACTTTGTAAAGGGGAAGGTCGGATGAAGAAATTTCGTGAAGAATCAGTGGAAGAGACACATGGGTTAGTACAGATTCTACCAGCAGTGACATGTTGTTACATGTGAATTAGGATTCCTTGCAAGAAATCTACTTGGCGATTTCAGGCCCATGCCTGGCCTCCGGTTTTGCTTCGTTTTCTTTTTGGTTTTGTTGAGAGGTTTGCCCTGTGACAAAGTGATGTCAGGATCAAGTCTTCCAAGATATTAAGACTCTCACTCCACATTTTGCTTGAGACGACATGTCTACTGTTCAGTCTTGTGACCTGAATATGCTTGGCTCCATGAAGTAGTCCGCATTGCACTCAGTTGCAGAAAAGCAGGGCACTTTCCAGTCTCACCAAGTGCAAGAAGAGAAAGTTCGCACTGGTGGATCACCTGTCATATGCCATGAGGAGGTTTTGATATGGTTTTGTGATGCCTCAAGAGTTTGACTCTCTGTGGGTCTGTGAAGGTCAACACGAGGCCCGATTTATATAAATCGAGATCAACATCTTTAGTGTATGTTTGTTTAGCTAACCAAGTCGAGACCGCACTTCTGCAACTTCTGAGTGCGTGACTTCAGGAGATGAGTTCCCTGCTGTTTTTCTCACGCTCTCCAAGAAGTGCTGCACAGCAGCCTGCTCTCAAACCGCATACTTTCTGATACTTTCTGCCCCAGTACATAACAACACGGATCAACACGAATAATTAATGAGTCACAAATGTGAGCCCAAAACTTCACTGTGATCTATGACGACTCAACTAACCCTTCTTTTGCCAGCGTCCAGTTCGGCTTACTCCCCTTCATGGCACCAATTCAAGATTCTTCCATCCAAGCAGCTCACAGGCACACTCTCACAAATGCAGTACCTATTGAAAGTATGGTATAGAAATATCAACCAAAAAGAGGGGCATTGAGCAGACAGAGATAGCGAGAGAGAGAGAGAGAGAACAAAAGGGGCTCGGGATCCTCTGATAAACAGGACTGGTGTGGTTCTTTCTAGCCTTTTGCACGTCTGGCGCCGATGAAGAAGTAACAGCAGCTAGGCCTTTTGCTAGGGTTCCAATGACCTGTCAATGAAATCTGTGATATTGTCGGAGCAATCTGGAAGTGTTCTGCAAAAGTACACAATGAAAAATATTCTGCTTTTGTAGATAGGATATGTTTCTCAAAGAATATAAAGGTGAACACGCTCCTCATTTTGGCACAAGCAAAGAGACATGCAGTCTCACGGTATCACGATTACAATTACATCAAAGATACGTGTCCGATAAACTCACATGTCAGCCGCACGTGGCGCTGTGCCTGCAAAATGTCGTGCTGCAATTTGCTTCTGAAATACACTCTGCTGACATATACTCACGGCCTTGCTTTGAACTGAAAGAATCAACCTTTCAAAGCGAATTGTCTCTAGTACTACTGGTACCACTGGTCCTGCACAAATCCATGCACCCCAATCCCCACTAGCCGTCACTAGCCATCGCCGCAACTATGCCTGAGCTTGTGCAGAAGTAATCACTGATGTATTGCTCAGCTCCTGCGGAAGTCGTTGTACTTCGTCGTACTTCGTGCAAAGTGCCAAGAGCCAGGCACAGATAACAGTTGTAACAGATCTGCAAACAGAACCGCAAATATCTATAATACTAAATAAAGCAAACAATTATATAAATCGATGGAAATTTCCAGCAATAAATCGATGGAACGCAAATCAAGCTAAAAGATTCTCAAGATTCTAAAAGTGTACTTCTCGGTGTTGTCTGGCTTTCTCTTACAGGTCCTGTCGCAGCTTTTCGAAGGGGCAGTGTTCTCTGTGTTGTGCAACTCGAGACAAAAAGTTCAAAATCGAATCCTTGGGGCACAGCTGTGACAAGGCACAATTTGCACAAGAAAAATGCATTCAGAATCAACGTAGAAACGAATCACATGCGTCATATTCTTTAAGAAGTGCCGGTGTCTCTTTCCTCGTTCTGGTGAATGCCACACAGATTCTCTCTTCCTGTTGATGTAGTTTTTGACAAATGCACAGAGACGGACAGAGATTCAGGCGAAATAGTATGTGTACTATCAAACTCACAGATTGTGTGCTGCACCTTTGTGTAGATTGTTTCCGCTACTAATGCTAGCCTGAAATTATCTTGCAATTGCAATGCCTATGACTCAAAAGCGCAGTGCCGTCCAAGTATTTGTTTCTTTCTTTTGTCAAACGGAGTTCAGAGATTTACTGCAGAACAATTAAAATCAGCTTCAGTAGCACTCCCACAGCATCCTAAAGAAACAATACCAAGTCTGTAAAAGGGATTTGTACCAACATTTGCAGAATATTTGGATACAAATACTTTTTTTCAGCCGGCACTGTCAGCGTTTGTTCGTACACCTCGTTCTCACCATCTGCTCTACACTGTACGCTCCGCTTGCGTATGTTTTGAGTGAATTTCCTCTCTGGCTTTTCAGTTTTGTCTCGTCCCCCTGCGCTCTGTATATTTATATACTGTGTGTGTAATACATGCATGTACAGACCAAAGAACATTTGAGAAGACGACATGTCCACACTCCAAGTGACAACCGTTTTCTTCTACAGGATGTGCTGTCAAATAACGCTGGCCACCAAGTGTTCAACGGATGACATACACAACACGGACAACAATATACACAACGTGTACGACAGGCATACCACGCGCATTGTCCCTCACCTACATACTAACCTTACCACATTCATACCATATCCAAACCACTCCAAACCACTCCCAACCAAGTTGTATGCCATTACTTTGTTGCATGACATCACATTACATGCTATGATGTGGCGTCTCGGAATGTTTTGGTTACCAACAAATTAGCACGACAAATTGGCAATGATTACATGCGGCACAAGCACACTGTGCCACACTGTGCCACAGGGCACAATAGCTGAGGACCTGGCCAATGCACTTCCTTGAAGCAGTGGTGATCTACAGACTGACAAGACGGCTGGCACCTGTTCAATGTCTCACCAATGCACATTCTGTCTGAATCTTTTCAAGAAATCTAGAGGTGTGACACTGTGACAAGAATGTCATGGATCTTCTTCATGTTCTCCGTATCTTCAGAGTGGGCACGCAGCGTTCAATGACAGAAGCCGCCATCCTCGGTGAAGTGATCAGGACCTGGCAGGTAGAACTCATCTGATAAGCTGGCAGGATCTGAGATGCGAAATCAGCAGCACCTCAATGGATTTCGGATTGCAATGAATTTGCACTGTATCATCCATTTGTATCCTAGAATATCCTAGAGCGCGGAAAACTTGGCGCAAGTACTTGGACAGCTATCTGGACACAAAGATCTGTGATGTACAAATCCGTGTCCGTGATGAACGCCACCATGTCACCTACCACCGAAGCAGGAGCGGTCCAGCGGTTTGAATTTCATCAACACAGTATACTGCAGCTCCAGAAATCCAAACGCCAACTATGTCCCAAGGCTGCCTAGTATCTGCATTGTGGTGTCTGTTGGAATGCTGCTTCCATACCTGTCCGATTCCATCAATTTGCCACAGTGCGGAGCAGATTGAACTTCTGCTATCGGAGATTATCTGCCCCAAGCCCAGATGCATCATAGTGCACTTAGGGCACTTTCTGATGAGGTGCACAAGCGCATCCAAACATTGCTGCCTGAACATGCATCGAGGTGCATCCAGCATAGGCCACTGGAAAAGAAGCTGCTGAATAGTCCATTCAGCCAGTGCTAAAACCTGTTCAAACATACGACTGTCCAAAATATATCAACATATGCTTTCCAACGAGAGCAAGTGGTGACGACGTGCTGGCACAAGAAAGGAACAGTACTGTCCTAATCGGCGAGCCCTGCCTAAATGCACGACTGTTCTGGCTCAGGTATTGCGACAGGCTACTCCCCACCTCAGTCCGATACACAAATCATTTTGTCACTCCAAAAGCACGGGAAAATACTTTTGACTTTTATCACTTTTATCCCATCTGAGAAGGGAGCCGCTGGAAGAATAGAGCTGATTGCAATTATCTGAACCTTCAAATGCCATCAAAGCGAAAAGCCTTCAATATCCTTCAATGCAAATCTTTCGGAGTTCAATTCAAGACGATTTTTCTCATTTTTGTGCAAGGCCTAGAACTCACACGAGGCTCAAAGAGTCGACATATGTCGAGATATGTCGAGATATGTTCAGCAAGAAAAAAAAATCGAGATTTGTTCACAGCTGTCCGCCGCCTTGGACATGCAGATTGTCCTCAACGCTTTGATTGCTGTCGAACGTGTCACCTGCAAAACACGTTGAGAAGCCTTGAGTCGCTTGAGCGGTTTGAACCCTCTTACACCAAAACAAAATGTCATTGAAAAAAGACATGAGGCCATCCACTCTTCCAAGATTCTGATTTTTGTCATTCTTCTTCCATGACATTCCAAGCAAGAGTACCAGGGGGACCCCGGGGATCCAATTCATAGTCGATTCAGTCCAAAACTTCTTGATTTCATGACATGTGAGTTGCCTCGTTCTTAATGCGCTCCACAAAAGAAGGGAGGCAGTCTTGAATCATGGGCTGGAAGTCTGGAAGGTCCTGCAAACAAGATTGTCACGCATTTGCGGAAGGAAGCAATTGATTCAAAGTGCAAGCACTCGATCAACCACTTCACGAATATTGCTGTCCCCAGTGCAGGCCACCAAGTTCCCAAGGCATTCTAATGCACTTTCTTTCACCTGGCAAACCATCCACAAGGAACTGTTTTCGAAACCAAAGCAAGCACTGCAACGAGCACTGCAACCAGTACTGGCGATCAATGTTATGTGTTTGTGCATGTGTTAACCCAGCTTTGCAATCCAACGGCAACAAGGATACCAGGTTTCAGGGGTCCAGGGTTCCATTCCGATTTTGAGTGCCTTGCATCGGTGGCGCACCAGTCCCAGACCCAGAGATTGAAACCCAACACGCGCTGCTGCTGGAGGTATTGTGTATATATGGTCCAGCGTTCCAACCCCCTCCCCCTGTAACCTACTTTTGCGGACGTGTCTACACAATGCATTTACAGTTTGCATACCATGTGACATGTTCACTTTAATTCACATCATCCACTGCACCACTCCGTGGCTCAAGGCTCAAGACTTGCTAGCATAGCTGCAGAAAAGGTGCTGCGCTCCGACTGTTGACCACAAGTGCTCATAGTTTTCTAGCTCATATCCAGGGCCCCTAAATACCGGGGATTCCTACCTCAAAGTGGTAGCGGAGCTCTGTGCCCTGCTAAGATCCGATATTCGGACTGCAGTTGCTTCTTGCACTTGCAAGGGCAGCTTGTGGCACAACTCCGAGTAGCTGCCATGGTCTTAATCCAAAACATGGATTCGGACGAAGAACAACTTCAAATCCAAACATATGAAGAGCCGGAAGCCTACGCCGTCAGTACCATGGACAACAGACCAGGCATCAAAATGCCTCCAAAGGTACCTTCACAGTTTGATGGCCAATCCAGTTGGTTTGAATATGAGGGCTTGATAAATGACTGGTTAGGCATCACAACGTTAGATGCAGACAAGCATGGTCCATCGCTCAAAAATGCAGCTTCATTTTACAAGTCAATGCTCGACAATGCCCTATACTCCGAGATCCGGATCGTGGCCTCTCCCATTTTAAGGACACACTGAGACCCTACTCCCTACTTTGTGCAGGGAGTAAATCGTGTGTTTCTTTGGCGATTCCTCCAGTTGTTTCGAACTTACCGAGGCCGGCATGAATTCGTGCACTGGAAAGGACGTTTCGAGATTGCACAGAAGAGACTCCTTGCATCGTGGACCGACTTGATTGATTTGACCGATTTACCGGACGTAGGCACGGCCGAATTTTTGGCAGCATTGGCACTTTCAAAATCTAGCCAATGATGAAGAGAGAATGAACTACCAAGTAACCCTTCGAGAACAAACAATCACGAATCGGCGAGCACAGCATCAAAATGCATTTCCAGTGTCAGACAACTTGATGTCATTGACCTTTTTAGTACAATCAGACCTGAATGAACAACAACGTGAACGCTTTGTTTCATCAATGAACATTCGACAGATCGCTATGCCGCAGTACACGTACTTGCAGGTGAAACAGCTTTTCCTCGAGCTGTTCTGTGCTTCCAGGAACGGAGTCGTTGATCCAAACATCTCGCACCGAAAACGGTCTTCCTTTCGCATCATTGACGAAGGTGAAACTGAGGAAGGTGAACATGCATTTTGGGTTATCGATGAGGAAACAGGAGAAGAAGGATTCACATGTCTTTTCACAGAAACCGATTTCTGGGTTCTGGTCGCTAAGGGTACATACTCTAAGCGCCGATTGTACGGCCGATCGTTCAAGAAAGGTAAACCGAAGGGCTATGGGAAGAAAGGCAAACGCTCAAGACCCGGCTTCCGCCCGAGGTCAAAAGGAAAAGGTTATGCAGCGTGGGACAACGACCAGCAAGACGAAGCTTTCTGGGGAAAAGGAAAAGGCAAAAAGGGCAAGAAAGGAATGAAAGGTAAGGATTCTTTCAAAGGAATGCCTTCATGGAAGTGTAAAGGAAAAGGCGACGGTAAAAACCAAGGAGGAAAACAATTTCAACAACAAATTCCATCATTTCGCACTTCAAGCCCCCGAAACTCAAGAAGTTGCCCAAGCCGAAGAAACCTGGAGTTACGACTATGACACCTACTGGACAGATGACTGGTCAACATGAGAATCCTACTATGGATACTCTCAAAATGATTGGTACGGTTGGTCTTACTATGCTTCCGTTGAGGAACTGACCATTGCAGAGGACAAGCATTCGGAAGGCTTTCTTGATTTTGCAGTGGACGGACAGACGGACCAAAACAACCGGTTCTGTTTTTCTGTTATTTGCTTGTTCCGATGTTTCGGACACGGACTCATGTCCTTCATGCCATACATGTTTTTGTTCGTGTCTCTCCTGTACCAGAGCTTCCAAGTTTTCAGCAGGAAACGAATTCAGAGCATCCGGTCCATTGAAGAGAGCATCGCAACCCATACCGGTGACAAGCATCCGAACGAACAGCACACTTGCCTACTCAAATCCGATAGTACGGAAGAGTGTGTATATCTAAATTATGATCATGGTGCCCAGCAAGCACTCCTGTGTGAATACGTGGATCTTGGTTCTCATCCAACATATGTGATTTTCGATTCAGGTTGTACCAGAGCCATGGGTTCTCGCTTTGCGATTGATCGTCTTGTCCCAGCTTGCCAGCAGCATCCACAGGGTGACCATATCTGGTGTCAAGTAAGTTTTCATTTGCAAATGGAGAACAATCCACTGTCAAGGAGAGACTTGTGATTCATTTCCAAAATGATCATGCACATAATCATTGGATTACTACGTGCATTGACATCCTTGATAAAGGCAAGGTTCCTATCCTCCTCTTTGTGGAACAAATGAGGACTCTTCGAATGAACATTGAACACACTCCTGTAGGAGAGTTTCTCACATGTCCACTATTTGGAATGCAACGCGCCGCTCTTGCGGTCAGTACATCCAATCATCCGGTTCTTGACATTATGGCTCTTGCAACACCAAGTTGGAAAACGATGTACAGCTTTCAATCAGAAGACATTACATGCCCAGCATGTGAAAGGTAAGCATTGTCCACCCACATATAAGGAAGGCTGCAAGAAATTCAAGATGCCATCCCATGAGCCGAAACCGGCCAAGGCAATGCCTAAAAAGAATGCCAAGAAACCCATTTCACCTGATACAAAATTAGAAGTACCCAGTGGGCCTTTTCAGCCTGATGAACAGCCGATGAAAGCATCTGGACCAAGTTCCGGTTCCAAAGGTGGAGTTCGACCTCGCCGGGATCCTCAACCTAAAGAAGAATCAGAGGTCAAACAGGAACCGAAGGTTGAAGTCAAGGTTGAAGAGAAAAAGGTAACCCTCACCAAAAGGAACATTATCACTTGCACTTCAGCGGATTCATGAAAAGCTTCAGTCACCAACTGAACTTTTGAAACTACATGTAAAGCACTATCACATGTCAACTGAACAGTTCAAGAGAAGGACATCCGCACTGAAGTTGCCAAAGGAAATCTATGACAAGCATGATCAGATTACTAAATCCTGTGATACGTGCTCCAAGGCTAAGATTGCACCCTCGAGAGCTAAGGTATCAGGAATTCGAAGTGAAGTCTTTGGTGAACTTACCTTCATTGATCATGGAGAAGTTTCAACCAATCCTCAGTCCAAACTTCAATGCCTTCTTTATGATGGTGCAACTTCCTTGACTACAGCCTATGTTGTTCAGAATAGGTCAGATCTTGTGACGATTTCACGTCTTCAAGAGTACTTCGAAACGCATCAGCTGAATCCAAAAAATACATTGTTGCTGATCAAGCTTTTATGGGCAATGAAATGGAAGATTACTATAGCAGGCATAGCATTCGACCAATCTCCCTAGGACCAGGTACTCCATGGCCAAACCGAGCTGAGGCAGCCATTCGTATGCTTAAGAAGCAGGTCTCCCTGATGCTTGTTTCCTTGAAGGATGATCCATTGCTTGCCAATATCACATACAAACAACTGTTGAGACAAGCATGTATCTCAAGGAATACTATGGTAACACATGGCGGCGTAACACCGATTGAAGTAGCATTTGGAAGAAGACCTGCCGACATAACGGCGATTGAAAACATGACACCTGCTCAGCTCACCACTGAGGCCCACAGATTGATTGAAGCGCTAAGGTCACTGGCGATGCGAAAGTTTCTTGAGGCAAAACAATCTGATGACCTTCGGAGAGACATTGCCAGCAAACTCCAACTTAGTGATGGACCATTCTTTCCTGGAGATAAGGTATATTTCTGGACCGAAGATAAATCTAAGATAAAATCAGATGGTTCTCATGGAGGAAAATGGATTAAAGGAACGTTGGTCTCAATTGATGGAAGTATCGTTGGAGTAGATCTAGGTACAAGAATTGTGAAGGTCAATATCAGCAAGATTCGAAAGGATCACAGTCCAGTGGAAGATGTGGATGTACCTCTCGATCCTGCCGCATTA
>Ga0126342_10001836_pt1 | contig 31411 bp, 23 predicted proteins | sample Cyp1metagenome_FD_92528 | JGI IMG/M metagenome (GOLD analysis project Ga0126342, IMG submission 92528) | Coral microbial communities from Lord Howe Island, Old Settlement Bay, Australia - Cyphastrea 1 metagenome | ecosystem: Host-associated > Invertebrates > Cnidaria > Coral ...
GGCTAGTTGATGACAAGTTCAGCAAACATGTCCTGATGGCTCCAACAATATGGCGCAATACAAAAGGATGTTCGTTAAAATGATTTAAATGGTTTAACCACAAACAATGCCACCTCAAAGGTAATGATGTTGTTGCATTCACTACTCCACCCTTTGTTAATTGTACGGCCCACCTAGATCACATCTTCTCCTAAGCAGACCCTAATGATCCCCTAAAATGGCCTGAGTTACCACCAATATGATTGTGTTTTTTTGGTATGTGGTTTATGAAGGGGGGGCAGTTTTGAACTGTTAGGTGGCGGGGGCAGACCTCAAGCTATGTTAGTTTACCAGAGGGTAGAATGTATCAACATCGCCATAAATTGGGGTATACCCATCATTTTTGAGAGACCCCAAAAAAAATGAAGTATGGATCCAGAAACATCAAAATAGGATGTAAAATATTTCTTTTTTAGGTCATTGGATTCTTGGATTTGAAAGTTCAGAATTTTTCCAGCAACATTAGCAAGTGTGATTCGATGGCCTAAACAACGGAGCAGCTGTCAGACATCCAGGGAACGAATCGATCTGAGGTTCCCCGACTCAGCAAAAACAGCACCATCTTTGGTTGTGATTTTTGTGGCCCATGTGGCGTGTGGGCTGGGTGAATCTCCCGATTCTTTCGGCTGTTTTTTTTTAACAGATGACACGCACGTGCATTAATTTCATGAATGTTTCTGTGCAGAACAAATCCCAGCTTTTGCGAAATTTCACCTGCCATCGTCATAGATAGCCCATGATTTATTGAAAAAAATTCGATTCTTGTTGGTCAAATCTGCATCTTGTTGGTGGTTTGGAACATTTGTTTATTTTCCATAATATATGAGATAATCCTTCCCATTGACTAATATTTTTCAGAGGGGTTGAAACCACCAACCAGGCATCTTGTTGAAGAACATGTTTGGCATCTTCAAATCCACCAAGTCCAATGACTTGTCAGTTTGCACTCCTCCATTCTGTGCTGCCTTTGTTTCCAATGCCTCATTTTCATCGTCAAAATTTGCAGCGCCACAACTCTTCCGTGGTCATTCAACATGGTCGATTTGGGGATGGGTCAAAACCCTGGTACCTAGTGAACATCAAAATAGCTGGTAAATGGATGTTCATCCCACTAAAAATGGTATGTATAGGTATTGATCCATAGCCATTTTGTGTCTCGGTCGGACCAGGACTTCCACGGACGTTTGTTCGATGTGCAGCTCTTTCACATGCCGGTCCCAAGCTTGTTGACGGAGGACCCTCAACACTTGGCACCTCGATGTGAAGGTCAAACCTCCCGGTATGTGGAGGGCGACGTACAACAAAAACGATGGAATACCACCATTAGAAAATGGATGAAAATGGGTAAATCAGCTATATTTGGCCATTTTCAATAGCAAACTGTTAGTTTACCGGGTAATTGGTTGTAATCTAATAGTTCGCCACGGAAAATGCCGCGAAAAAAATGGGATCCAATGGATAGTTTGTACCAATGGCACTGTTGAATTACCAGAGGCTAATTGGTTCCATGAGATTCCATGATAATTCGAAGAGATCCGTTTAAATCATCTAGATTCAAATATGCCAATTACCCTCTGGTAAACTAACATAGCTATTGAAAATTGCCATTTATAGTGGATTTTCCCATGAAAAATGGTGATTTTCCATAGTTATGTTAGTTTACCAGAGGGTAACTATTTTTGTTGGTTGTAATTACAGGGGATTCATTTCAGCTATTCCAACATGAGCCTTGATGAAATTTGCGAGGACCTCCTCGCAGGGAAAAACATGATTGTCAAAAAAATGGCTGCAAGGGCCCGCAGATTTCGCGTCCGGGTATATAATTATATGCAGAATGTAATATTATATCAATCATGATATATATATATATAATACAATAATAGTGTATAGTAATACAACTATAATAATAATAGTAATAGTAATAAGTATGTATATATATACAATTATATATATATATACAAATATATATATATATATATATATATACACGAACCAGCTAAAACAAAATGCAGGGTTCTAAGATGATTTGAACATACTGGACCCCCAAGTCCCTTCAAGTGGAATAAAATCGCGAAACAGAAACCACCTTTAAATGTATCTTGGAGGTGCATCCCTCTTTGAAATGGCTTCTACACTCAATAGAAAAATATGGATTATCATCACTTATATGTGGATTATATGGGTGATATATGGCTTACAAACCGCCTACACTCAGTGGTTTGCACATCGTAAGATCATGAAATTTCTGTTCCCAGTTTTCCCATGAACGTGACACCGAGGTTGGAATCATCACCAAGGACAACCGCGAACATCGGGAACTGCCTCGGGCGCGGAAACATCGGGATGTCATTGCCAGCATTGCCAGCATCCCGGAAGGCGTGGAAACGGCGGCACTGGGGACGGACCTGGCCGTGGGCCCCCCCCGTTATGTGAATGTTGGTTTATAAACAATTATAAGCCTCATACTATACGTAGTTATATCTAACGAATCTACAGTAACATAAACCATAGTTAAGCCACTTATAAAGCAACTTAGCTATCTTGGGGGCTCCATCCCGTATACTTATAAGTATCATAAACCCTAGTTATTGAAGTTATTTGCACCAACTTAGCTATCGTTCGGGGGAAGGACGACAGTTATTCCTTGCTGGTCATTGCTGGTTAATGGATGGTTAATGGAGAGTTTTTCTCCCAGTCATATGGTACCCCATTATAGGGGAACGATATGGCTGGTCCGTGGATGTTTAATTGATGTTTAATGGATGGTTAATGGAGAGTTTTTCTCCCAGTCATATGGTACCCCATTATTAGGGGAATGATATGGCTGGTTAGTGGGTGTTTAATGGATGTTTAATGGATGGTTATTCCCCAGTCAAATGGTACCCCATTATTAGGGGAATGATATGGCTGGTTAGTGGATGTTTAATGGATGTTTAATGGATGGTTAACCCCCCAGTCATATGGTAATAGTAGGTTTTGACAATTCCTCATATATGGCCCATGGATAGTTATGATTAGTTATGTGTTTGTATTGTGTTTGGCAGGGAAGCGTTAGTTATGCGTGTTCGACTTGTGTTCTGAGGGTGTTTCTTGATATCTAGACTGAAGAAGCGCTGGGACGAAGCTGGGACGAAGCTGTGCACTTGGTGGCTCATCCCACGAATCGTAAGTGGGTTATAATCCCAGTGATTTACATGGAATAAGTAGGGTTAATCCACTGAAATATCTGGGGTTATAACCCACAAAAACGATTCGTGGGTAGTTCGCCACCAAGCATCAACGTCCAGACTTGGATGATTTGGATGAAACCCACCCACTTCCCGGCGAGCGACAAAAACGTGGTAAACTTGGGACCCAAAAAAAACCGGCCTGGTAAACATACAAAAAGCCATGGAAAATGGTCATTTATAGTGCATTTACCCATGAAAAATTGTGATTTTCCATAGTTATGTTAGTTTACCAGAGGGTAAATGGAATAAACCTAGTTAGTGGACTTACGATCAACAGGCTTTCTAACCAGTTGCGAAGTGGGATCATTCATAGAATTGAAGGGAAACTTTGCAGAAAACCCCTTTACATTTGAGCCAATTCTCTCTTAAGTGAATCCATTTAAGCATATCCCATCTACATCCCCATCTACATCCACATCCATATCCCCATCTATTTTCCCAACTTAGTTACATTCCATTATATGATAGCATCCCCAAAATAGATCGAAAAGTCAGACACCTGGAAATATGAGGTCAATTTCATATCTCTACAGTACCATCCTAGAAACCATTGAATCAATGGAAGATTTTCCCGCAAGCCATGTTTGATTACCAGAGGCTAATGGATAATTCCAGGTCATTCCCTTTCCCATGAAATCCCAAATCGCGAAAAAGATCCCAATCAATCCCATAAGTTTCCCCATGAAAATTCCTAACGAATCCCAATCAATCCCATATGAAAGCCTATGAAATCCCAACTTATTTATGTCTAAATCCCACGGTAAATCCCAAGAAATGTCCACGTAAGTCCCATGAATTCCCAACAAAAATCCCACACTTTCCCTCCGATTTGGGCGTTTCTTTGGCAGGTGCCATTTTGGACGATGAGGTCCCTGCGACCTCATCGTCCAGCGATGACGTGAGCATCAAAAGCAAGGGGAGTCAGAGGCCGCTAACAACCAAAAGCGGCGCTGGGATGTACAACCCAATGGGAAATCGATTAAGGGACATTGACCTTTTTGGGTTTATTTCAGGTGATTCTTGAAAAAAATCCATTGGCCATTTGGAACATTAAGCATTTGGGAAATCTGTAAGGAATATGGTTAATTATACAATTTAAACAATTGTTCCTTGGGTTTGGTTAAGGTGATTGTTCCCAATTATTCCTATATGTGTATATATATATATGGGAAAATATGGATTGTCTGGGAAAATAATCCCATATATATATATATACGTATATATAAAACCAATTGGATTCTTTAAATTTCCCAATGGAACATCGACCACTGTAGGGAATCTCTAGGGAATATGTGTTTCTTGTTTTTGGGACCCCCGAATCTGTAGAAATCCATAGCAATCCAAGGGAACTGGGGTTGGATTAAAGCTGTTACCCTCCCTGGTAAACATACAAAAAGCTATTGAAAATGGCCCATTTATAGTGAGTTTTCCCATTAAAAATGGTGATGTTCTATAGCTATGTTAAATTACCAGAGGGTACTAAGATCATGGAGTTTTCTGAGCAAGAATTGGGATTGCTGCCAGTGATCGTTTTTTTTGCCGAAGATGTTGATGTTCACCAGCAAAACAAAACGGAATTCAAGTATACTTGAATCATTGAGATGGATGTCTCCATGGTACTTAGATATTATCAACCATTATCAACCATTATCAACCATTGTCAACCATTATCAACCATCATTAACCATATATTATATGATATTATAATATATCAACCATATTACCCATATTAACCACATATTAACCACATATTAACCACATATTAACCACATATTAACCACATATTAACCACATATTAACCACATATTAACTATTATCAACCATTGTCAACCATTATCACTTGGTGGCTCATCCCACTTAGTAAGTGGGTAAAACCCCAGTGATTTACATGGGATAAGTAGGGTTAATCCACTGAAATAACTGGGCTTATAACCCACAAAAACGATTCGTGGGTAGTTCGCCACCAAGCAACATATTTTATGATGTTTATAAACCCCATTAACTATAGATATATCTACCATAAACCATAGTTATTGAAGTTATTTGCACCAGAAATCATCATTTTCTGGGCCAGTTGCCTCACCCATATGCTCAATGTATGGAATATTTACCTACATTTATCCAACAAATGGCCCAAATGTAGGTAAATATGCTATACATGGAGCATCTGGATCAGTTGCTCACACATCAAATCGACCGCTCGTGAGCTCGAGGCTGAGCAATTTGGAGGATCAAAGATCATCCCCAGGCGGATCGTCGCGTCGCAAGCGTTGCGGCGTTGCGCGTGGCGGGAGGAGCAATGCAGAAGCATGGGGGATTACCCTCCTAATAATGGGGATTTATAGGGGATATAATGGGGATTTATAGGGATTTATAGGGGATATAATAGGGATTTCTAGGGATTTATAGGGGATATAATGGGGATTTATAGGGATTTATAGGGGATATACCCTCTGGATATAATGTTCAGCCTCCAAATTACCCTCTGGTAAACGTTTACAGTTTGCGAACTTGAAAATTGCCCAGTCGAAATAGTGAGTTTCCCCATTAATAGCATGGTGATTTTCCATACTTATGTAAATGTTTACCAGAGGGTAACAGTTTGACCCTGAACATCGCTATGTTTGTTTTATAAAATGTTTTTAGTGGAAAGTAGTATTTCGACCCATGACTGATGGCAGGCTCGACTTTTGGACACTTTGTCCGAACTTGAGGTGTCCAACCCAACCTGTCCAGATGTTGATGTTGATCTTGTGTAGATGAAAACATGAATGTAACATATGTCTACTACACAGAGACATTGTATAAATATCAATATATATATAATATATACATACATATACATTTATTTACTTGTTTGTTTATTTATTTATTAAATGTATGTATGTATGTATACAGTATATATACATACATACATATCTATACATAGGTAAGTTTATATATATATATATCCACATTATACATGTTGGAACCAAGGTGGAAGTGAAAGAACCACCATGTTGCTAGCATGATCTTTCATCTTTGCAGCCGAGATCGAACGGCCAAGCCGCAGGTTTTGTGACTGACCCCTTGCAGTTCATCAATTTGGAATCTCGGAGAAACCATGAACACATTGTGATACGTGGTGGTTCTTACTATAGCACTTATTTGTAAAAAGAATAGTAACAATAATAATGATATTACTCATGCAAATTATTGTTATCATACATATATATATATATATATATAATTACATATGTATACATGTAACCATCATTCAACAATAATTTGCAATTATTGTTGGCAGTAAGGGTTAATGGCAGGAAAGGAATCCTTCCCAAATATTTCGGGCCAAGCCTTTGGGGCCTGGAAAATCACCATTGAAAGAGGCAAATCATCTTTTTTAATCATCGAACTAAATGGGCCATCTATACATATCTATACCATAGCAAACTTTTTAAGAACCATATTTTTTTGAGTTTCCAGGTTGCCAGACTTTTGATGACCTATCCATTTCCTGAGATTGACAGCGTGAAGATGAATGTGGACCTGCACACAGGCCAAAAAGGCCGTGGTGGGTCAGTTCAGTTGAAGCTGAGCAGTTGCGTTTGACACCCAAAGGTTGGTTGATGATTAGTTTGAAGGTAATTGTCTGAAATGGGAGTATCATTATATATTGGGGATTCTCAATGATTCTCATATCACACTGGGACTTTCATGATTAGTTTGGGGGTGATAGCCCGGTGATAGCTTGATACTCAAGTTTATATTGAATTTTCAGATGATCCCAATTCATCCGGATAAATTATATCAAGTTATATAAAAACGCTTGCACCGAGAGTAGCCTATCATGTGATCACCGATGGCTGTGCGATGGCAGGCTACCACGTGCGAAAGCTGCTCTTTTCCTTCAAGGCCCTGGTGAAATCACTGTTCTCCCGAAGCCAGTTTTATCGCTGGAATCATAGGGTAAATCGATTGTTTTTTTTTTGCAGCGAAATCATCCCCTTTTCTGGCCGCTTTGTTGTTTCGCAATATCATTCAGGTTAGTGAAATATGATCATTTAAGGGGTCTGAAGGAGTAGATTAGTGGTGCTTATTTTCAGACAAAACTATATGGTTTTCAAGAAGGCGAACTGTGGATGCGTTGATATCTATGGATAACTCTGGTTCATAACTAGGTACAATTTATGATGATTATGACTTGAGATTATAGGTTGGATGGGTTAATAAACCAACTTCTAACTACACTTGGAGAAGGATCCCACGCTTTTCGTGGTTATTGAACCATAATAATTCTTCTAATCGTAAGTCCCCGATTTATTCCAGTTACCCTCTGGTAAACTAAGATAGCTATGGAAAATCACGATTTGAATATTATTTTATATAATAGGTAAATCAACTATCAATGGCCATTTCCAATAGCTGCGTTAAATTACCAGAGGGTATAGGTGGGTTGCAACTAGGGTCAAGCGGGTCAAGCTCACCAGTGACGTTTCGTCGGATGATCCTCTAATGCTGTGGGAGTTGGGGAAGAGAAGATTGTGGCCATGAAAAAAAACATGGTTTCGTTGATGATTCATATAATTTATCCATGGCTATGGTAAATTCAATTTGAACATCGTTGTTGCAGTTCATTGAAGGGTATATACTGTATATAGTTGTGACTAGAGCCATTCCGTGGTGTTTTTCGGTGGCAGGAGCCTACCACAGAGGATGGGCTGAAGCTCTTTAGTTTCCTCAAGCGGAGGCAGGTTTGCTCTCGGGGGTTGAGTATGCGATCTATGATTTGGATAGCTGAAAAAGACTGCAACAACTATTACTCAATGGGAATTTCAGGATCCTAAAATGGAGGTACTGTACCATATAAGGGCATATTTTGCGGGGATATTCCCTTACATAGGCCTGAAATATAGGCCTTATATATGGTAGGTACCTCCAATCAATCGGATCCTGGAATGGCCATTGATATATGGAAAATGGCCCATAGAAACAGATGATTTTCCCAGCGACATCAACCTCCAAACCTCCATTTATGGTTGGGATTTTCCAGTTCGCTATGTTAAATAACCACATGGTACATCAGGTAGAAAACAAATGGATTATATTATATTGATTCTGCATACACTTTTATTGTAGAAATTTTAGTATCTTTGATACATTTTAATACACTTGAACTTTACACATTCTTTACACTTCCTGGCAGCACTTTTGGAGGTGTAAAAAGAAAAAAACAAGTGAGAACAAATAATTTGCAACTTTCATATGGAAAGTGAAAGCAACGTAAAAGTCTCGCGTGTTTACACCTTTGTACAATTGTGTTTCACTTTGCTTTTCAGTTTTCATTTATATGACTGTATACGGGGAATTTGAGACATCTAGACATGTAATATGCAAAACCCAGGGGAAAGAAAACGTGTCGAAAGTGGGAAGAAACTAAAAAACAAGTTAAATCAAAAAACGTAGTTGAAACATGCAAAAAAAACATTAGAATCCTCCGAGCCTTCACGTGTTTTTTACACATCATTTTTGATATCAGTTTTCGTTTGGATGACTGTATCAGGATAAGTTGATGACTGTATCAGGATAAGTTGAAACATCTAGACATATCTAGACGGCAAAACAAGTGGAAACAAGTGGAAACAGGTGTAAAAAGACTGTAAAAGCAAGTGAGAAAATGCGAAGAACAAGTTGAAGTGAACACAAAGTGAACATGCGAAGTGTCTTAAAACAGGTGTAATTTCCTCGAGTTTTTTACACCAAATTTTAGCACTTTTGAACTGTATCAGGGGAAGCTGGGACATAAAAACATGGACTATGCAAAACAATGTGGAAAACGTGACAAAAGTGGAAAGAAAGTGGAAAACAAGAGCGAAAAGAACTTGAAGATGAAAAGCGTATATGACGAATGTATAAATATGCATAAACATGTATCAAAATGTAAAACAATCTACACACCGCGAGTTTTTGCATTCTTGTTGCACTGTTTTTTTTAAACACTCTTTTTACAAACTTTTTGCACTACGTGTTGGTTAATTTCACTTTGCTGTTCACTTTTCATTCATCCAACTGTATAAGCGAATATGAGACATATGAACATGTACAATCTCTGTAATCACAAATTGAAGTTGTCACGGTTTTGTGTCCACAAACTGAAGTACACTGCGTGTTAAACGTGCAAAAAAAACTATTTCGTGATTCTGACATGTAACTGGGATTTTGCACTTCTAAGAATAGCTGTTTCTCCAGAATGATACGGCACGATTCATATGAGGTAAGGGTCAAAACATGTCAAGACGCCAGATGTTTAAAGTGTCCTTCCTCTAAATGGAATTGGTTGATTTCTTTTTTTGCACTATATTGCTTTTAGTGATCACTGTAGATGGGTCAATTGTTTTTTGACTGATTATAAAATTTAGTGGCTCTGGCTGATTTCTTTTTTTTGTATTCTCATCATAGTTTAGGGATATAACCTACTTACTAAGTGGGATTGATAATGGTTATTTTCCCATATCTTTCATGATTTCCATTGGTTTCCCTAACATGACATATAGTCATTGGGCATTCCCCGATGCCCCAATTCCGGGAGACAGGTATCGAGTGGTGGTGGAAGATTGGCTACAGGAGCATGTGCAGCTTGGATTTGACCAAAGGCTTCATAGATGTCCCAAATTCCCATTTGTTGGTTGATTAATCTGGGTAAATTATAACGACCTCACTGTTCTCCCTCTCTGAAATCATGGTTAGTAAGGGAAATCATCCCCAAATGGCCTTAATTTAGGTTAGTGACATATTATAATTTACCCAGATAGATGGGTTTGTTTACCCCTTTAACAACAGGTTTGTTTGATGATAGATGGTATACCAGCTCCCGGCCCCTCTATTTTTACCAAAAGGACATTATTGAAAGGCTTCATAAAAGGATCTTCCCTCGAGGAGATGATTCCTAGTTGAAAAAAACATGTTAGGATGGGTTGAAGCCCGGAAACCACCATTTGTTTCTTGAAATGGGGGATCCCCAATGGCTTTCAATACCAAAATGGTCTAATTTTGGAAGATTTGGGGGTACCTGCAAGAAACCTCCATATAATATATATAATATATATACAAATATATAATTATATATTTATATGTATATATATATACATATATATATAATTATATATAATTATACATATCATTCCCATCAGCTTCATGACACCAGAGTCGCCGGGAGCCATGAAGGAACTCCTGGTACCACGGCGTGGCTTGTGACGAGAAATGCTTGGGCACAAAGCTATCGCTCAGCGGTCTCGGCAGCATCGCCGTTGGGGACTCTTGGATCGGATTGGTTGTCACGATCCGAACGGAGTGAACGGAGTGAAACAGAAATATGCCCCCAGATAATCCCAGATATGCAAAAAAGGACAACCGAAAAATGTTCATACATAAACTGGTTGGTGGTTTCAAACATGAATTTTATTTTCCATAATATATGGGATAATCCTTCCCTTTGACTAGTATTTGTCAGAGGGGTTGAAACCACCAACCAGTATATAATCCAACTTTATAACTATAGTCAATATAAATGTATATTTAGTAATGCCAAGCCCGGAACGACAAACCAGCAGGCTGTTTAATTGGGGGTGCCATTTAAGTATCAGACTATCACTATTTCGGGTGTACCCGCCAAATTCACAAAAGGATACAAAAGGGTTCATTTATCCATGATTGACATTACACATGTGGGGATAGGTCAACATTTAAGCCCTATGGGATCACAGATTTGATGATTATAGTCTATGTTTAGTTAGTAATTATCAACCATCTAATTATTGGGGTACAATGTGGGCCCCCCTACTTATAAGTTGGTTTATAATCCTATCTAACTATAGTTATAACTACCATAAACCCTAGTGAAATTATAGTTATTTGCACCAACTTAGCTATCTTGTGGGCCTCACATTGTAGCTAATTTCGCCCTATACCCATGTATCTGGGTGAATTATAATAATTCACTAACCTGAAACAAGGCTATCCTGGGGATGTTTCCCCTTACTAAGTATGATTATAGTATATTATAGTGAGGTCGCAGTGCGGTGGTTATAATTTACCCAGACATATATATATATATAATATGTATTACATGATGATTTAATCGGTATTAATGGGGTATGGTATGAATGAACATATAGTGGGAATATAATGGGCACATATCACCACCATGTTTTACTCCGCTGTCAGTGAACCTATCATCTGCTTGGTGGTATCCATCCTCGCTGGTTCAAGCCGATGGAGAAAGGGGCTGAGGATCCCAAGTGATTTTTGGGGCCTGGGTAAGCCATATTTTGTTGCTGGTTCATACTGATTCGGGATTACTTCAGTTTCGATTTTTGTTGATTCCCACTAATGACATTTGTCCGAATTGATGAGCGGGGTTTGGAGTGGCCCAAAACAGCCAGATTATACCCAGCATCATTGCTCATATCTCCTGCTTAATCTCCCCTTATTCAATTTGTTTATGGTTTGATATCCTCATTTGTTTGTTGGTTTGCAACATTTTTTATTTTTCCATCTATTGGGAATGTCATATTCCTAACTGACTCATATTTTTCAGAGGGGTGGCTCAACCACCAACCAGCTCATAGTTGGAAAGGAAGGGGTGTGACATCAATGGGAATTCCAGGATCCTAAAATGGAGGTACTGTACCATATAAGGCCATATTTTGTGGGGATATTCCCTTACATAGGTCTGAAATATAGGCCTTATATATAATAGGTATATTCAATCAATCGGTTCCGAGTCATGGCCATTGATGACATAGCCAGCCGAGGAAATGAATGTCCTTGGCATTTGGTCCCAGGAGGTGTTGGCCAAAAAACTGCTGCCGAATGTGTGAGTTCTCTGCTCCGGTTATCTACCAGAGGTTGTGTGGTGTTTTGCGCGGCATTCCCCAGCATAAAAACATACAGTAATCAATGGATTGATTTCAGGGACAATTTACAGGAAAGCCCCATTGGTTTAAGGGAAAATCTATGGTTTCCTGTAGATTTTCACTTAAACCAATCCATTTACAGTAAGCCAGTAACGCATTTAATGGTGGTTTATTGTTGAGTGTACCACAATACTGTAGAATACAAGTGGTCAGCAAAGGGACATTTCAAAAAAAACCGTTGGATGAGAGTGAAGAGGGGACCAACCCTTCTCACAGCACCGAATCATGCGATGAAAAATATGATGAACTTTCGATTTTCGAACAAATTACCCTCTGGTAAACTAACATAGCTATGGAAAATGGCCCATTTATAGATGGTTTACCTATTAAAAATGGTGATTTTCTATAGCTATGTTAAATTACCAGAGGGTAGGTTGCAGATCTTCTGGATCATTTTTCACGTCACGACCATCAAAACTATTCAAACATGGTTTCAGTCACCCGATGTCATGAGGGGTGATTCCCCTCTGAGCGGAGGAGCAATTTACATTGGACCTTGAAATGAAGAAGCTTCTGAAGAAGTAGATTTGGTGGCTCATCCCACTTAGTAAGTTATAACCCACTTATATTTGGAGTTATAACCCACTTACGATTCGTGGGATGAGCCACCAAGTAGATTTGGCCATGTCACTGTGACAGAGTCATCAGCGCATGGTTTTTCTGATCCCTCCAAGTTAACAGGAGAGGCCACCAGCAGTTGCTGATGTTTTGAACGCCGGGTGGCGAACATTTTTTTGGGTGCTTCAACAGCATGGATTTTGCGGTTTCAGCGTTTCCTTCATCCCAGATGATAAACATAGTTGTGGTAAGATAGCTTATAATTAATATTGTATAATAGATGTTTATAGTCAAGTCATGTCAAGTCTACCTAGTACTGTAACTATAGTCCTCTATAGTTCTCTATAGTCCTCTATAGTCCTCCATAGTCCTCTCAAGTGACAAAAAGGATCGGTTGTTGAATTCTCACCAGAGGGTGTCACCTGTAGTGAAGGCATCCATTGTTCATTTTACCTGGGGACATTGAGGTCTAAGTAGGTCTATGTACTTGCAGGTGTGGCCCCACAGTTGAAATTGGTTTATAAGCACCACTAACTATAGAGATATCATGGTATATCTACCATAAACCATCATAAACCATCATAAACCATATTGGAGGTATTTAAGGGCTTACGCCTGACAGCCGGGTTGCCGGCAGAGAAACGGCCTGAAGTCAGTGTAGGGAGCATGTTGTGCTCATGTTGAGGCTATGTTGGCGATATCTTAGACCATCCCGGATTGAAGGGCCGCCCTTGGGTCCATGTTGGGCCAAGTTGGGCCCATCTTGGGCCTATCTTGGGCCCATGTTGGGCCTATGTTGGGCCTATGTTGGCCTATGTTGGCTCTATGTCGGCCCTATGTTGGCCTATGTTCGCCCTTGTCTTCGCCTTATGTTGGCCCCATGTTGGCCTATGTTGGTCCCATGTTGATCTATCTTTGGGCCTATGTTGAGGCTATGTTGGCGATATGTGAAGCCATCTCTGTTGAAAGACCTCCAAGATGCCAATTTTTCCTTCCCGGACCCCTCCGCGGAACCAAAAACCAGGTTTTGTACTTTCGCCAACAAAAAATTGTGCTCGTCCAAGCGCACAAAACGCCGTAAAAATCGATGATTTTATGACCTCACACACACACAAACACACGAAACACCGTAAATTACAAGGACTTCAGTCGGTCGGGCTAGTGCGTGGGTCGGCGGTCGGTTTCCAGCGTATATTCGGCTCCGCCGGCTCCCCAAATGCGCCACGAGCGTCCCAGAGCGACTAGATTTAAGCGCTTACGCGCGACAGCAGGCCAGGGGCCCCACCTTAGCGCTATGTTGGCCGGGCGGTTGTTGGCGCTGCAACATCGGGTTGCCTAACGTCACCTTCCGCGGCACCAAGAACATGACTCCAAAAAAGGCAGCGGTAGTCACCTACTGCAGCGCCAAGAATGTGATTCCAAAACACAGCTGGCATGCTTTCAAAGTGAGGCCTTGCAGGTGCAAAACCCGACCTCAAAACGTGGCCGGGCTTGCCGGAAAGGTCAGTCTCGAAGAGGTTAAATAGCATTGGACGACCGCCCCCAAAGTCACCCACATCGCGCTTGACTGCTTGAGCCCTTGCCATCGGCCGGGGTCGGCGGATTTCCACCAACCTAGGTATCTTTGGGGGTCCAGCTCCAGTATGACCCACTTCAAGCAAGCAAAACGCAACTGGTTGCGACCTGTTTCCATTTACCAGGTTTGTGCTTGTTTCGAAAACATTATTAATACCAAAATATTATCAGATTATATCGTATTCAAATTTTGTTTGGTGATGTGTTTTTTGCGTCTTATTTTTTCACACATCAAGTAGCTTGAATTCGCCACCTGCTCATGTTTTTATTTTTCTCCGTCCGCTGCCTGCGAAAACACAGCGCTTTCATTGGCGATGACACCATGGGGACAGCATCAGGGGAAACGGCTGAAAATGAGGCATACCCTTCAGGGAGAATCATGATTGAGCAGTGGATTAAAAAGGGTTATCTTTTTGGACAAAACCATTTGTAGGTTTTAATCATCAAACATATGTGGATATAAATGATAAATGGTTGGTTGATGCTTATGCTATATTCTGTGTGGATTAAAAAGGATATATAACCAACATTATGTTGCAAGTAACCCATATTCTGTGCATGATATATAAATTTATACGGTATATTTTTTATTTGTTATAGTGTCATAGTATATATATACATGTATATAATCATATATATATATATAGAGAGAGAGAGAGGGTGAAAAAATATTCCATGTAATTGTTTTTTTCACATGATTATAACCCACTTAGTAACTGGGATTCATTGATCAATACCGATGTGACCATGTGTGACCCCCTTGAACCAGCGACAGGTAATATCCATACCCACCCGTCCAGTTTTTGCCAATGGATAACATTGATTTCACCATAAGTTCGATCGATTTGTCCTCCACAGTGTTAGACATGTTGAAATCTCTTACCACCACTGAAGAAAATCAACGGTCAATCTAATATGCGGATTGAAGGCAACAAAATCCGACAGTTATATGGGATATTGATCATTAGGTATGGCATGGGGATATCATGGGATATCAACAAGGATGGTCGGTATGGGTCAAAGGGTCTACATCAAAGACATTTTTGGAGATTGACGAATTCTTTGGGCATCGCGTGCAGATTTCACGGAGTCGGTTTTTGATGGTTTTTTGATGGTCTTCGACGGTTTTTTGCATACTTCACGTATCTCACCCACGTCGCCATTATGTCCCCATGGACGAAAGATCAAGAGATTGACAGGGATCAGCCATCATGGAAGCCAAAAGATCATCAGTGGATTGTTTTTTTCCCCAAAAAATATGTTGGTTGGTGTTTTTTCCCGCACGTTTTTTTTTTTTTGCATTTTTGGACACCTGTATGGTTTCCAACAGGTGAGGGGATGATCTCCACAACAAAACATGGGGATGAGTTGAACATGAGACGGGTAGGTTCGCACTATCCCCATGCTTTTCAGAATACGTTTGGATCCCAACGGGAAATTTTTATGGGGATGATTTTTCAGCAAACCAGGGAAAAATGTACCCTACTTGGATGTGCATCCCAGATGGAAAAAAAGGTTTATGACCCATATATAACTGGGGATATCCCATATATTACTGGGGCATGATCTGCTATACTACTGTGGATGGAAAAAATCCTGCACCAGTTGGTTACTATTGGTAAATATGAACCACTTTTTTATGATGTGATTATATCGGGATAAACCACTTACCAACAGGATTTCGCAACCATCCACAGTATGACCCATACATAATTGGAGATATCCCATAAATAACTGGGGTATGATATGCTATACTATCTTTATATCTCCACTTATACATGGAACAATGCACTCCGGGTCGTATGACCATGGAACAAGGACCCCCAACCAGGCTGGCGCACGAGACATGTGACGTCTTAGCCGCCTTGGATCGCATCGAAGGGGATCGCGAGTTGCCAGTACCTTGGTCGTCATGGGGGATCCCCAGTCACCATGGACCATATACCGATTTTATAGGTCGAATATGTTTTTTTGTTTGGATGATTTGGAGTTTTCGGAAACCTCCATTTTTTTTGTGATCAAAGATTTTATATGATTTGATGTTGTCTGTGTGATTTTTGAATAGAACCATACATAAAGGATTCCTACGTGTTTTCCGGGAAAACCGGCACAACTTAGCAATTCCGGAAACGGGTGGAAGATCATCCCATGTAAACATTTGGATGGAGGCTGAACCACCGATCAGTTTTTAAGCACCACAGGTACCGGTGAAATAAAAGGTGGAAAGGTGCTCAAGATGGTGAAGGGTTCCAAATACTCTAGCAGCAACAACAGCATCATTACCATCATCATCATCATCATCATCATCATCAACATCATCATCATCATCATCATAATCATCAGCACTATCACTATCATAATAATAACCATCATCGTCATCACAACCATCATCATCATCATCATCATCACTATCATCACTATCATCACTATCATCACTATCATCACTATCATCACTTTCATCACCATCATCACCATCATCACTATCATCACTATCACCATCATCATCGCCATTCTCACTACCATCACTCTCATCACTATCATCAGTATCATCACTATCACCACCATCATCATCATCACCACCACCATCATCATCAACATCATCATCATTAGCATCAGCACTATCACTATCATAATAATAATAACAATCATCGTCATCACCATCATCATCAACACTATCATCACTACCATTTCTATCATCACTATCATTACTATCATCGCTATCATCACTATCATCACCACCATCACTATCATCACTATCATGACTATCATGTCTATCATCACTATCATCACTATCATCACTATCATCACTATCATCACTATCATCACTATCATCACTATCATCATCAGCAGCAGCAGCAACAACAGCAGCAGCACTATCACTATCATAATAATTATAAACATCATCATCATCACCATCATCACTATCACTATCATCACTTTCATCACCACCATCACTACCATCACTATCATCACTATCATCACGATCATCATCATCATCATCATCACCATCATCATAACCATCATTATCATCATCATCATCATCACCATTATCATCAGCATCATCAGCATCATCACCATCATCATCATCATCATCAGCAGCAGCAGCAGCACCATCGTTATCATCACCATTATCACCATCATCACTATCATCATCACTATCATCATTACTATCATCGTCACCACCACCGCCACCACCATCATCATCATCATCATGAAATATTACGTCGTGGGAGGAATTAGACTTCTTCCCAACTTCTAGTCCTTCCAGATCTTGCATTCTTTTCCATCAGACTTCCACAAAAAACTTCGATGTTTGTTGGTTGGTGTTTGGAACATGCATTTTATTTTTCCATATATTGGGAATAATGATCCCAATTGACTAATATTTTTCAGAGGGGTGGCTCAACCACCAACCAGTTTGGCTCTCTTCCATGCACTTATCGAAGCAGTTGGAGCTGACAACTTCGTGCAATTCGAGCTGTACCTCTGGTCGTATGACCTGGCATTGGAAAATGCAGAAAATGCATGAACCATGAAAATCCGAACATGTTCTGACAATCTTTAGGTCAATCTTAGATGTGTAGTTTCATCCTGATTATCTACGTTCACAAACATTTTTTTTTCATTTTTTTCGTATCTAAGATTGGCCATGTAAATTCGCCATGATATCTGAAAGATGAGGATTTCATCTCAGATTTCCCAGGTCGCCAGGCCACCCCGGATGATGAAAAAAAATACCGTCGAGGTCCCGAGCTAATCTGGCCCCACTGGCCCCACTGGTTGGGTTAGGCTTGACCATATGGTCCTAGAATGAGGGTACCCCAAGCTCGCTAGATGGTTTACCCTCTGGTTACGTAACATAGCCATGGTATAGATGGCAAGCCATGGCGCATAGAAATAAAGCGTTTATTTATTTTAAAAGGTGATTTTCCATGGCTATGTCAGTCATAACCAGATGGTATAATAGAAAATCCATTGATAAAATGGATGAGTTGGAAATAGCCCCTATGATTTAGGAAGGTTTCTCCATAGAAACAAGGTCAACCGCGCGCCCCAAAAATCCGTCAGATCCATCCGGGGATGAGCTTAGGATCAGCTCACCTATCAGGAGACGGCCGAAAAAAAACGTCGGGAGCAGGGAACGTCGAGAAAATCACTGGGGTTTATGAGATTTTATGAGAAGTATATCTATAACCCCCAGTAATTTTTTATGAGATTTTATGAGTTTTATCTATAAACCCCAGTATATATATATATATATATATATTTGTGAGCTTTATCGATAGTTTATGGGGGCTATGGTGTATAGTTAATGGGGTATAATGGGGTTTATCTCTGGAGACAAAACTGTCTAAACCATGGAGATTTGAATAGGTTTCTTTTCAGTCGAAAAACCACAGCTGAGCGCAATGGAAAGATATTGTTTTCCAAAAGAAAAAAGGTACTTGGTGGTTGGGGGAAAACAATATCTACTCATAAGAGGTTATAAGAGGGATGAACCTTAACAATTTTCGGTATGTTTTCATGATTCAATGGTATGGGATGATGATAATGGATGATTAATATGTTTGAATATCATAGGTGGTAATCCCTTTTTAGCCAATGCACTGGAAAGATGTTGTTTTTTTCAAAGGTACCCTCTGGGTGGTGAACCACCCTCTGGGGTGAACTAAGCGTGAACTTCTCCATCCTGGTGGACGGGAGTAGTTCATGGATGATACCCGGCCTGGTAAACATACAAGAAACTATTGAAAATGGTGATTTATAGTGGAATTTCCATGAATTTCCCATAACTGTGATTTTCCATAGTTATGTAAACGTTTACCAGAGGGTAATCGCCAGAACTAATCATCAAATATTATCAACCAGCACTGTTTCTTGAACAAGTATATGATTATTTATTAAGATTGTTGGCCATTCCTTCTGACTCCCCATTAAAAATCTATCTGCATCAAACTGTTGGTGTATAATATATATATGAAGCACCAAATTATTAATAGAGGCTAATAGAGGGGTACCGATTTGAATAAAATAGAATCTTTATCATGCTATGGCTTTTGGGGTAAGCCACCCATTTACTCGTCAGGGATCGTCAGGGTAGTTTATTGATCCAGGGTTGACAAAAAACCTCCATTTGTTCAAAGATTTCAAGGTGAGGCCCCCCAATGATGTTTGGTTTGTAAGCCCCATTAACTAGTTCGTTATATCTCCATAAATCCAACAGTTCATCAAGTTGTGTGCGTCAGCTTATCTAAATCCCATAAGAAATTTTGTGAAAATTCCCATATTTTTCATCCTACCAAATTCATCGCACGTGAAATTCCCTATTCTTCCCGAGGAGTTGCAGCACCATGCCAAGCACATTGCGGGAACTCTGCAGAACCTTCCACAGCTAAAACGTGACGGTGACGTCTTGGCTTCGGGCTTGCGTCGTGGCAATGCTCCTGGGAGTCGATGAGTCGATGAGTTTTCAAAATGGGACGACCGGGATGGAGGGGAAAAAATGGGGTTATCTAACCACTTTTTTTTTGAAAAAAACATGGGGATTTTTCCATGGCTGAAGAGCCAGCAAACTTCAGTAAACATGTTGTTCTTCAACAACAAAAGCCAAGTACAGGTAATGTTTAAGTGGGGTTGAAGAGGAAGATATATTAGCTGCAGATGGGTGAAACTGCGTTTTTTCTTCGGAGGATGATAACTCAAGATATATCCAGACCAGGTGTAAGGGGTAAGATTTGAAAGAAGAAAACATGGGAGAAAAGTCAAACAATATAGACAGATAACAAACAAAATATCAACATATTTGGGATGAAAAGGAGTACATGATAGAACATATAAAACTTGGACACTAAGAATCCAGGGAACGGATCGGAGTCTACAACTTGGTCCATGAAAATCCCCTCTCGTAAGTCAACCCTTCGCAAAATCGTCACTCATTTGAAGCGTCAGGTGATAAGAAAACTGGTTGGTGGTTTGGAACATTTCTTGTTTTTCCATATACTGGGAATAATCATCCCAACTGACTTTCATATTTTTCAGAGGGGTGGCTCAACCACAAACCAGAAAAGATATTTTTTCACCGACAGTTGGAGTCCAGTGGTTTTTTGAAGCGACTCTGAGGATTTTTATACGCTCTTCGTCGCTTGCAGTTTCTGCCAGATCCCCTTTGTCGCATTGAGCACCGACCTTGCCCAACAGGCGGTCAGATGTGTCCCCGCCACGGGGTTTCTGGCTTCAGTTCTGGCTTCAGCTATTAGTTATAACTGGTTATGAAACTATGGGATTATACATTCCATAAATGGGGTGACTGTCAGTACTTATAACATCTTATAACTGGTATAACTGGGGCCATAACTGCAGATCAGATAATTCATCTCATTACTGTCAGTCCGCGTCTACTTCAGCCTGGTCCACCTACCCATCCTGCTGATCCTGGTTCCACCGTGACATGAAGCACATTTCTGCTGCTTTCGGGAAAGAACTTTTCGACTTGACATCAATTTCTGAGGCTTACCATGCCCAGGGCGTGCCTAAGTAGCTGCTTTGTTGTTTATGACTTCATATCCGTGTTCAATTCCCGCAGTCCCCCTGAGACCGCGTAGCGTCAGGATATCGAACGGCTGCGGAATCAACAGCAGCTGGGCAAAAGTAGGCTCTGCTTGCAGGATTTATGTGGATTTTGTTGGGTTGATGTGTAGCCAAAACTGGAGGAAGATGCTATCCATCATTATTCAGCTCAAGATGAAGTTTTTTCCCTTCTTGGTATCGAATTCGCCAACCTCTTGGAGGTGCTCAGCAGGTGAAGCTTCGTTCTCCCCTGGTAAATCGTTCAAAAAAGGATGGCTTGGACAAAGAAGTCGTGGTTGGAATGACCTTCTCAGGGGCCTGATTTTGGGATGATTCAATGATTCAATGACCCAATTCGGATCCATGGTGCTGGTATATATATATATATATATGCTAACATGACTGGGGTATATGGATGGGATCCATGTTACCATTACTATAGCAGCACCATGGATCCGAATTGGGTGATGATTCCCTTAAGCTTGAAGAAACCAGGTGAAATTCATGGGATCATCCCATGATCACCAAGCGATCACCAACCGGTCGCGGGTCGCGGTCAGACCGCCACCTGGATCGGCCCAATCTGACCCAAGGATCCTCAGCGAGTTAAAACCACGAGTGTTGATTTTGCACTCGGAGTTTCTTGGCTGAATCAAATCAATGGGAATTTCAGGATCCTAAAATGGAGGTACTGTACCAAATAAGGCCATATTTTGTGGGTATATTCCCATTAATCAAAGTCCCTGAAAAACCTGGGGAACATCAGAGAACTACAGGCAAAACTGGCAAAATCGGAAGTGCCATCTTCGGCCATCTTCGGAAGATCCAAAGCCAAGGGATGTCACCTGGGACCATGTAGCAGCGTAGCATCCTGGGAGTTGTTTTAGATTGGGCTTTTAGATTTTGGTGTCTGGGATCTGGTTCACTTCGTCCCCCCGTTGAAAAACAAACCTCAAAGCAACGTTGTCTGCTTCAGTCCTGGATGTTTTTTCAAACATGATCCGTGCATCCCCATGTGCTTTCGTAGGCCCCGTTTACATAGACATAGTGACATATTTAAAATCGTTGGTGGTTTGGTATATTTGGTGGTATAGTAGTAGGGATATTTGATGGGATATATGATATATAAATAAATATATATATATATATACTGATTGGTGGTTTCAAACATAACTGAATTATTTTCCATTTCATATATATATATATATGGGATGTCATCCTTCCTATTGACTCATATTTTTCAAGATGGTTAAACCATGTTAAAACCACCAGCCAGTAAATGTTGGTTCATCTACTAGAGAAAAATGGTTGTTCTATGTTGTTCTGGAATGTTTGGGGTTTGTTCATCAAGTGCTGAAAGCCAGGTTTTGTCCCCTTGAAATAGCGACTTTTCGCTGATCAGCCAGCAGTGGCTGCTTCAGAAAGCCCTGTTGGTTGATTTTATTTTATCTAAAATAGGGTGTGATACTACCTTTACCTATTATATATGCAATCACATACAAGTTAACTTTAATAACATATATCATATAATAGTTTATCCTGATTATGATAGCCATAAAACAGTATATCTTAAAAAAGTCTATATCCCTTAGATTTTACTAACCATCTTCATTTAATCCTTCCCAGGGAACAACTGCAACCGCATCTGGGTCCGGAGCCCGTCTTCGTTCCCACGGTGACCTTTCGTTCCTTGCTCGCGTCTCCGCTCGGCAACTCCTTCACCGCGCCGCCCGCGGATCCCACAAAGATCTTGTGCTTTCAATACACCGGAGGCAACAGATGACCGGGGATGGTATGATGGTTGGGTGACCCTGGTGTGGTGGTCTGTTTGGGATTCTCAAACATTGATTTGTTGTCGTTAAATCATGGAGAAATCTTCCATCAAAATAGGTGATGTAAACTTACCATTCCCCAGTCATGGGTGGATTATGGCATTGTTGTACCCACATTATACGTTTTTGGGGTTGCGAGACGGCTTTTTCTTTGGGAGGTTTGGACTTGAAGGCCTGTTGAAGGCCTGTCATCATCCTTCAGAACAAAGGGAGATCTTCAGGATCCTAAAATGGAGGTACGTTAGTACTATATTTTTGGCCATCTTTTGCTGGGAGATTCCCTTACATAGGCCTGAAAAAATAGGCCAAAAATATATGGAATCGGTACCTCCAATCAATCGGTTCCTGTCGAATGGCCATGGTTTATATAAGGGAATCAAATTGATGATCTAGGGGTACCCCCCATTTTAGGAAGCCTCCATATTCTGGGTCTAAAAATGGTACAAATAATGACAGCACGATTTTTACCACCCTTTTTTGGCAACCCCCCAGTTACGCCTGAAAGGTACAACTGGTGCATCCAGATGTTGCGTGGCCACGCAGCAAATGGCCCTGTGGGAAGTGGTGAAGTACAAGGAGGTGGGGAATGTGTTGCGATTTTACCCTAGAAATAGGGATTCAAACACGCTTAATAGGGATATTGATGGGGTATTGATGGGTACACACATATATATATATATATAGTATATATATATAGTATATATAATATATATATATATATATATAATATATATATATAATTATATATAGAGGGTTTTTGGAACAGTATTTTTTGTGATATGGTTGATATATTTGGATAAACATCCAATTCGTGGGATAGAATCTTGTACAATGGCACTATATGAGGCTCGGAAAGTGGCCTGTGAGAGATGTCATACCGTAGGAAGGAGGATATTTAAAACTGGGAACTCCGGTTTTTGGAGGGTCAAATGACCTGAGAAGATTGGAAGGTTTTCTTGCATCTCCAGTTGTTTTGTCACCACACATCCATAGTTTGGGGGGCGGTGTCACGGCCAGGCTCTGTGGTGTTACAATAAAGAATACCTACCCTATCATGCTGGGAGGAGTAGACAAAAAAAGATGATCAAGCACTAGCAACGTTTTTTTCATGTTTGTCAGTACACCCCAAAAAGAATGAAAAAGATGGATTTTTATTTTTTTTGGTAACATTTCCAGCAAGAAAGGGATGAATTTCACCAAACAACCGTAAAAAATGGAGCGATCTCGATCCAGGTGGTCGCTTTGGACTCCAGCCATCGATTCCCAGCAGCACTTGAGGTGAGTAGCATTGGTCCGGTCCGGTCCTGATGTTAGGATTTCATATTCATAGTATAGTATCATCATATATATATAGTATCCACTGAATTTTCTGAATGTAACTTATGTAACTTATATAGGATACTATTGATACTATGAAAAATAATTGAGCTATCTATGCTGTGAAGTGGATCAAAGTGGATACTATTAATTAACATGTATGAACTATACTTGCAAGATATTGTGAGCAGTGTATGTTAGGCTGAAATTGATCTTTCACCGTCGCAGATTGTTTTAGAGTGCAGCTTTCAGTTCCTTTCAGTCAGCTGCCTCCACTGGCTTTGCATCATTTTCCCTATCACATTGACATTAGTATTTTTGGAGGTATAGCCCATTCTAGGACACATTCAGATGTTATGATTCTTAGATGATCACTCAAGCTGATTGAAATCTCTCGACCTAAGGAGTTTTGCAACAACATTCAGCCTATTGGGCCGCCAGTCTTTTCGGAGAATTTGTGCCTTGGTGAATTTTGACTTTGACCAATGTGATGGAATCATTTTTCATAAAATGGCTAGTGGTCAAAATTGATTGCACCAAGGGGGCCACATATGTTTAGCAATTTAGCAACAAACCATCTGATTTTTTGGGGTACCCAATTTTGTCCCATACGCAAATGGTGAAACCATCCTTACTGATGGTATTATGGCTAATCTTTGCCAGTTTTAACCCGGTCTCCAAGCACTCAGCAAGACAATATGTTCCTGCTTTTGGTCTCCCAAATTCGCCGATGCAGAATTTTCCTGGCCGCCAGGTCCTCTACGCTGACTGGCGGTTTCAATCTCATGTAATGTTCACCTGGGATTAACCCTGGTTGATTAGATCGCTGGGAGCCACCAGGGTTTCCTTCTCTGGCGGTTGACACCAAGAATGCTGCACACAGCAAGGAAAACGCAGCCCTGGAACACACCAACCATGACAAAAACGAGTCCTTCCAAAAAATGCGAAATAAAAAGTTGGAACGAGACACGCACAAATCAGCACCAAAATTGCCGTAATTGCTGGGAGATATCCCCCATGTTTCCTGGAAAAAAAACCTCAAAACGTCATGTTAGCAGTTCTGTAACCCCTCATGTGTGTGTGATGGTCCCCACTTTTCATGATCAACCAACCATCAGTTAGGGGTTCACTGTTGAAGATTCACACCCCTCAATTTGTGTGGCTTAAGAATACGCTAATATACAACCATAAAGCATGAGGAATTTTCGTTGTAGCCACCTACCCCTGGAGAGACGTCAATAACAAACATGCTGCATCTCTATCTTTATATCAGGGGGATATGGATTTATACTCCCATATATGATCACCTGTAATTAATTTAATTTTCTGATGTTCCCCATCATGGATCTGTCTGAGAATGGGGTATATCCCCAAACTAGCATGTTAACAGGGAACATGATGACTAGCCAGTGGATTTAAGTTTTTTCCCCAACATGTTCAACCAAACCCATATAGAACATCCTCCCCCGAAACCAAAAAAAACCTCAACAACAAAAAACATGATAAACTTAAGTTCAAAAACTGGCAACTCATCATATCTTCACATTTTTCCAGGTTTTGTCCCCATTGTTCCCCTAAAAAAACGGCCCTCGCCACGAGTTCGTCACGGGCGTCCGAAACGACTCGGTCACGTCCTCCGGAAGATCCGACCCGATGGGCCCAAGGACATCGCCTGGGCTGGCGGCTGCACGTTGGTCTTTGCCAACTGTTCCAATGTCCAGGACAGGGCTTGGTACCCTCTGGTAATGACTAACATAGCTAGGTTTTTTTTCAGGATTTTGTTGGGGGATATAATGGATAATACCCTCTGGTAATGACGATTTCAGTTTGCGAACTGGAAAATGGCCCAGTGGAAATAGTTGATTTACCCATGAAAGATGGTGCATCTTTCCAGTTCGTTATGTAAACGTTTACCAGAGGGAAAAAAAAGTCCCATGACTTGGAGATTTTGACTTGAAAATGTATCTGGGGATTATATGGCCGGTTTTTTTTCCCCATGTCCAATAGGTACCCTCTGGTTATGTCAAAATAGCTATTGAAAATGGCCATAGAAATAGTGGATTTTCCCATTAAAAATTGTGATTTTCCATCGTTTTTTGTGATGTGAAAAAAAAAACTCAGAGCCCCTGCAGGAGTTGGCCAACTGCATTGCCAGTACCGAGGTGAGGGGGGGTGAAGGTGAGGATTTTCCAGGTTTTTTTTGGGATTTTTGTAGGATTTGAAGGTGATTTTACAACCTAACATAGCTATGGAAAAGTAAGATAGCTATGGAAAATCAGCATCTTTAAGTTTGGTAAATCAGCGAACTTTCTGAAATTTCTATGTGCCATTTAATCGATAGCTGTAGAATTACCAGAGGGTAAATCCTATTAAATCACCAGTACATCCCACTAAATCCCACTAAACCACCATTAAACCACCATTAAATAACCATAATATATTATACTATTGGCAGGGGATTTTGGGACTTGTTGGGGATTTAGAAGGGGGATGTCATGATTTTCATTGGGATATTTGATGGCATATGGAACATTATGGAACCAACCAGTCATCATGGATGTTCAAAAGCCCTGCTGGTTGATAGATGTTGGGGGGTTTTGCAAGTCTATAGAGGTAGACTAATGGCAGTAGTTTTGCATTCAGAAACTGGGCATATGTTTGATAGATCATTTTTCCCAGTTCTAGATTACCCTCTGGTAAACATACAAAAAACTATGGAAAGATGCACCATCTTTAATGGCTAAATCCACTATAAAATGGCAATTTTCAATAGCTATGTTAGTCATTACCAGAGGGTACTATTTTGATGATTTTCATCATCCATGAATTGGAAAATCTCCTTCTTAAGCCAGGATTGAACGGAAGCTGGTGGCTGGGTTGAGAGAACACTGCTTTTCATTAATTTAGATAGGCCTACCATATATGCTAGTCTCGTTACTCCTTATAAACCAACTTACCTTCAGGAAAAGCAGGGAGATTGAGACGGAAAGTGGGGGAACAATCTTGCTCAAGAGACCAGGCAGTTAGAGATGATCGAGTGACAAGCCACCAATTTGTTAATGCAATTTGCCAAGAAATCGAAATATGGTGGTTTCCATAGTCATGGGGGGATCCTTCAAAAGGATGGTTTATTTCATGGAAAATCCTCATCTATTTCATGGATGATAACTAGGGCTACCCCCATGACAAAATGGAAACCTTTATCTATATCTTACCGGTGCTAAACGTAGGGAATTTTCGGGAATGATCCATTTCATCACTATTAATGATAATCCCAGCAACCCCCAGCAACCCATCCATTCCCTACGTTTAGCACCAGTAAGATATGGGGGGAGAAATTCCGAACCATGGATTTGTTCCTTTTCATTGTAGGAACGCTCCATCTAAAATGTCAGTTCATACATCATACATATATTTATATCATATATGCCAGTTCATACATCATATATCCATATATATATATATATCCACTATGTCTACGCACTATCCATAGTTGGACAAGATCTTTTCTGAAGCTAAGAAACATGGGATGTGTATTCGGATTTGGTGGCTGCAATGGCATGATTTATCAGAAGCAGGATCCCAAGCAGGATCCCAATAAAATTGAATCACACCTGAAATTTACTGCTTGGTGGTTTCAAACATTTTCTATTTTTACATATATGTGGAATAATCATCCCAACTGACGAACTCATATTTTTCAAGATGGTTATTGCACCACCAACCAGTTTAGATTTCCATGGATTTCCTGAATTTTATGGAGATTCAGCCTGATGGATCCAATCAATTTTTCAATTATTTTGAAATTGATTCTGAGATTCAATTATTGAATCATGATGAAAATAACTGGAATTGCACGAATAGATTTCCTGAATTTTCATCAGGGGTGCAATTCCAGTTATTTTCATGGATCTATTCAATCTATTCGTTCATGAATAACTATACATTCACTATTGACCCATTATTAAACCAGTATTCACCCAGACACACCATGAATATTATATTGATCCATACTATTCATCCATACTAACCCATAGTATTAATCATTAACCACTATTATCTAAATTGTGAGGGATTGATGATCAACAGTTGTTAAACTATGTAGGTTGGTTAACTATTGATCATCACCATCATTCACTAATGGTCATTATTACTGATGGTCACTACTGACTCATCCCACTTAGTGAGTGGAATGAGCCAGCAAGTAATGGTTGTTAATAAAATGTGGGGCCTCCCAATGATAAGTTGGTTTATAAACCCCGTGAATACTATAGTCTATAGTTATTTGCGTATCATAAAGCCAAACGTGAAACTGAAGTTATTTGCACTAACTGAACGCTATCGAAAACGGGGGGGATGACAATTATTCCTTGCTGGTTATTGCTGATTAATGGATGGTTCATGGATGGTTAATGGATGGTATAGTAGGTTTTGACCAAATAACCAATAGCTTCAATAACCATGGTTTTCATGGTATACCATGGGTTTTAATGGATGGTTAATAGAATGGATGGTTACCCTCTGGTAAACTGACATAATCTAACATAGCTATGGACATATAATGATAGTTGGAATATAATGATGATATAATAATAGAATGGTTAATGATTTTGACCTGGTCTGGATGGTTAACGGGTGAATTTTCATCCGAAATCTCTCCGTGAAAATTCAGGTGACCTGTGCCGGGCTGGTGCCAAGCGTGCTAGAGACACTGGAGGAAAGACGAGTTCGAACCGTTCGGAACGATCGACGGGTTTTCATCGACTGGTCGATGATATTTAAGTTTAATAACCTGTTTTAACAACAGTAGAAATATGTATTATTACTATTGTTATTTTTTCATGATATGACTGTTTGATGATGGTGGCTGATTGATGATTAGTTTGGTGGTTATTAAACAACCACATAAGACGATGATGCTCCATGAGCTCGGAAATCCATTCTTAACCAGCAAAAAATATCGACAGATGGTTTCAAACACTGCTCAAATGGGGTCAGAAAAATAAGTAGAATAGCATTCGACATATTTGGAAAATCTTCAAGTTTCCCATTGTGGGAGCGATTTTTCTTGAAGGCTTTACCAGTAGATTGTACCAGTACAGGCCCCCTCCTGGCTTTTGTTGGTTTAAGCATTTTAAAACCTCATCTAACTATATATATATATATCATGACATATCCACTCATCAACGACCAACCAACATAGATCCTTAAAAAGAGGTTGATTTTTTTACCGGTAGCAGATGAAAGACTTGCTGAAGTTTTCCCTTCCAAAAGAATTGCGAAAAACGGCCAGCTATCCTCGTCGTATCCCAGCGCTTTCAGGACTCACATACGTTGAAAGTTGTCTTCACCTGGGGAGAGGCCCTTGATCTCCGGTGGAAGATGAGACGCGTTAAAAAAACCAAAGATGATGGAAGATTCGCCAGCAGATCGGGCATCATATTTTTGGCTTTGCACAATCAACATTGACAGGATGATTTTAGAACCTGAGTCATGTATTCAACATCCTGGATATTTTGGCTAATTTGTTCATCAATGCCAGTATCAACAATAGTGTCAACTCCGGATTAATAAACCCCTAGGCTGTTTAATTGTGGGGGTAATAATACCAAATAGATAAATAGTCACTTAATATGATACATAAATGGTATCCCCCCAATTAAACAGCCGTTTGGTTTTTTTTAATCCAGTATCAACATTATTCAGGATGATATAGGCATTGCTGAAGAAATTGGTCAATAGTCGGTGGACGATGGTTGGCCGGTGACCATGGTTGGAAAGTCCCCTGGCGAAACTGGGAAACGACATGACAGCTAGCCATGTCAAAAAGGGTGTTTTCCTCGGGTAAACATGTGAAATACGGTGGATGGAAGAAATCCTGCACCACCTTGGATGGTTGAAACCCTATAAATAATGGGATAAACCATCTATCAACTGGTGCAGGATTTCTTCCATCCACAGTATCATCCAATATCATCTCTGGTTAAAATATAACGATCTCACTGTTCTCCCTCACTACAATCATAGTTAGTAAGGGGAAACATCCCCAAGATAGCCTTATTTCAGGAGGTCATCTGGCCCAAGACCGTCTAGTTGGTGTGACTGACACACCTGGGTGTGCCAACGTTGGGTCCAGTCAATTTCACCGGTGCCATGGGATGTCCTATGTGGATAGACTTGTTGTATGACATGGAGTTTCAAAGTTCATCTGGGGCTAACCTACGCAATACGTTGAAAGGAAGACCCAATATCCTTTTTGGAGAAATTTCTCACTCTCATGATGATTTCTGGACTGCAACAGAGTATGTTCCACCTGGTTGCTCAGGAGAGTCAGTGGTGAAAGATTTTCTGAAATGGGATGATTTGGCTCCAATTGGGGAAATCACGGTGCTGTGGAATGTCAAGGGTTTGAAGCCATCTGCACAAGATTTTTTCTGGTGCCTTGCGGCAAAAGCAAAAGAATTTGGTGAAGGATGCGACTACGAGATTGACGAAGAGGCCACCGTCATTCTGACGATGTGACACACGTGTTATCCTTCTTTGGAGGAGGATTTGGTGGTTGGACGTATGCCATGAGACACCTCACAGCATATCATGGAGTCAGGGCCCAAACAGTAGCCATTGAAGCAGACATGCTTGCATGTGCCACATATGCAGCCAATCATGAGGTCCCGATTGTCAATGGGTATGTACCTGTCCCTGCCAATGCATTGTCCCGACTGTCCAAGGGTTGTGTCATTCATGGAAATGTGCTGTCCAGTAACTGGATGTCTGCGGCCGCACAGTGGCATCCACATGTCCTTACCATTAGTCCACCGTGCCAACCATGGTCAGGCGCAGGACGATCCAAAGGACTGGACACATGTGAACGGTTGAGTTTTCCTGAAGCATTGTTGCAGGCTCGTCTGTTGCAACCACAGGTCATAGGATTGGAACAGGTCACAGGTTTCAACAATCATGACCACAGGGCTCACGTCATGAAAACAATTTCCATGATTGGATATGCAGTGGTGTGGAGTCGTAGTAGTGATTATGGGACATTTGGACCTGTCACTAGGAGTAGGTGGCTTGCTCTTTTGCGAAAGGTTTGTGACATCCCCCCAATTGATGCTGTTCCCACTGGAATTTCCAAACAACCTGAACAGACCGAGGAAGAATCTGATCAACTAAGGTCCTTTCAGCAGTCAGGGAACATTCGTGTACAGCCAAGTGAGCAGCCGATGCATCCGCCAAAACCTGTGCCAGTTTTTGCATCCGAAACATCCGTTCCGCAGCCATTTTTGCAGCCGATGCACCCGGCCCATGTTGACATGCCTAACACGATTTCCAAGCATCCGAC
>Ga0126342_10001837_pt1 | contig 31404 bp, 29 predicted proteins | sample Cyp1metagenome_FD_92528 | JGI IMG/M metagenome (GOLD analysis project Ga0126342, IMG submission 92528) | Coral microbial communities from Lord Howe Island, Old Settlement Bay, Australia - Cyphastrea 1 metagenome | ecosystem: Host-associated > Invertebrates > Cnidaria > Coral ...
ATCATCATCATCATCATCATCACCATCACCATCAGCACCAGCACCACCACCACCACTGAATCTACTCGCAGCATCCTCAAAAGGGTGGACCTTTTAGCCGGCCAGGCCGTTGCCTTTCTTGGTCTGCTCTTGGGTCGCTTCATTCTGCAGCTTGTCGAGCAAGGACTCACGGGGGCGCAGATGGCACTGGAACTGACCCCCCAAATGACAAGTTTCGTAGGAAAACTATGGGAAAATGGTGAGCAATCAATGCATTATAACGGATTATGATGGAGTATGATGGATTTATGGCAATTTATGGGTACCCTATTTTCACAGAAACCCATTTCTCAACGGGCAAGAGTTTCACATGTTAGATCAGTGACGCCTTTTGGGGCCATAAATGGCCATAATCCAGGTCCACAGCATAAACTCGGAGTAGCCTATAGACTATGAAATGAATGGGGTTGCAATCCCAACCAACTCATAGTGGCCCCCCTTCCGCGCATGCCATAATTACCTGACTGTTTGCTCCGGTGAAACCTGCATTTTTACCAGATTATATACCGCCTGAATTCACCTTATACCTCAATTATCCTCAATTATTACCACAGTGACCCCCCAAATTTGTGCCGCTTAATTAAATCTACCTATTAGTTCCTGATTTTTGTGGGTCAACCCTCCGCTTTCGTCGCAGAAACTCAGCAAAACCAACTTTGGAACCTGCAGCATATCCTTGATGCTTACCATCGCGGCAGAAGCAGCGGTTGGGGCCACCTTTGCTGCCGGGGCCAATGCCAGAAGGTGGTGCCATCGAAGCAGTTTAAAGGGGATGGATGATATATATGTTACATGGGGGTCATAAACTAAGGGCACCAAACTGCGCGAGCAAAATCTGCGGTCTTCTGGTTTTGCAAGCGAAGACAGGGAGCTACAAAGAAGATCAAACAAACATCTTCAAGTCGTGCGCTCAAGTCGTGCGAGTTCAAGTCGTGCGCTTGGACATCAACCGGGGCCAACATCTCGATTTTTTCCAGTGTCGGGCGGAGATTGATAAACCCTGCTGATTAGTTGGAGAATGTTAGTCTGGTAGTGATGGTCATGCCTTTGTAGATAATGGAGCCGGAAAAAACAAGGAAAAAACAATGATGCCAAGCAGGATCAACTACGGGTCAGCGCTAACCTGTTTTATCCAAACAGCAGGAATAGCACGAAAAGTGGCAATAGTGTTATCTATTCTCACCACTGCCCAAAAATCGTTCAATGCACAAAAAAAACGATGTTGACTCTTGAGAACAGGCTACATTGACCCGTTGACCCACTGGATACTTTATGATTTCTTGCTATCATTTACAAAAAAGCAGCATCTATCATCATTAATATCTAATCTATCCAAACACCAGACATTTGCCGAACCAGCTGCATCTGAGCGACCAATTTTGCCAGAACTTTGCTTTGAAGACGATCTGCCTCGCAAGGAGAATCTCCGGCTCGAACTTTTCATGAACCGAAGAGATTTATATAAGTGGATGGGAAAATTAAGAATTTCACTTATCCTTCGGTTGCTCTAAGTCTAATCTGAGTGGACCTTTTGAAGGCCATCACTGATCACATCTTTGGAAAACGCTCAACAAAAACCTTCCAGTAAGCACAATAAACATCAGTAAATCATAGGATTTTCAAGGCCGTCTGGGCCCCGGTTTCCCAAATAGATTTCCCTGCAATTTCTGCTGGGGTGCTAAAGGTTGAACTAAATTAGCCAGTGAGACACATCCAAGTCCAATCTGGCGCTATGATCCAGGTATTCCTTGCCTGCAGCATCCAGTATGGATGGTAGCACTAAGGGGGTTTTAGCCATGTCTATTCATTTCTTACCAAGTTCTCTCTTGCGTCTTCATGAATCTTGCATAGATATGTAAACATAGTCTATCTGTATGGTTTCTTTAGGACAGCGATTGTCTCTACCTTGAACATACTTGTTCTACCTTGTTCTGCACATACCTTTCATCCTTTCATGGTCAATTGATGAGGCAATCTCCATACTTGGGTCCCGGTTCAGTTTTGGATGCAAACATAGGTCTTGTATGGTTTTGTACCCTAGTGAATCAACATCTCTTCCAAAAGACATAACTAAGAAAAAAAAGTTGTGACACAAATTGACATACCACGACAACAGAATTTGCTATAGGTGTCCACATGTGTCCATATGGTGTGTCCACTGTGTCTTCCCTCCAAATCCTCCAATCATTTTATGGCCATGTTCAGAAATTCTGGTGCTAAGCTCTGCTTCTCCCGGCTTCTCCCAACACGTTCTCCGGGAACCACCTCGCTTTGCAAGAAGGCCACCAGCTTGTCCTGATGGAACCATCTGGAACCATTGAGAAAACGCACAAAACCGGACTCCAAATGTTGTGAAAACTTTAAGGCATGTTGTGACTACATATTATTTTCATATTATTTCATATTATTTCATATTATTTTCATATTATTTCATATGATTTCTCTGTTCCAACATATTGCTGAAATCAAGGCGAATGACCAACATATTGCTGAAATCAAGGCAGATGAGGATGAGAATGGTGATGCAAAGGATTTTGTTCACGACAAAACAAAATATGAGGAGGAGGATGATGAGGGTGATGATAAATTATGACGATGATGATGGTGGTGAGGATGATAATAATGGTGGTGTAATGGGTTGATGGTGATATTAATGTGATTTAAGATATAATTTGACAACGTAGTTGAAGTGCGATACCAAACCCAAAGAATTGCTGCAGTCCGGCACCTGATACGGAAAGCCTTTATGGGACATGGATGAGTTTGGATGAGTATTCGCCCAACAGTCTAGTGCCATGACAAACAATAACAACATGCAACATGATCGAATGAATCATGCTGCCACGTTCATAATTCATATATCCTGGTAAGAGGTGCTGTGTGTGTGTGTTTGACATCTTTTTACCGATATCTCTTGATATATGTGTGGGTCTGGGTGAAGAGCGGATGCTCAAACACGAGATGGTTTATTTCTTGTCACAGAAACATGGGAGCCAAACTCCTATTCTCACGGTCCTTAATCGATTTGCTTGGCAAATTGCCCATTTGGCTTTGTCGAAAATTCATAGATGCACAAATTTCGGCAACCCCAAAAAACTCAGCCCTGGTTTCGAATCATTTTGCTCACAAAAATTACTCCATGTGCGTCCTGAACTTCCTTCTTGATGTGCCTCCGCAGTGAGGCCAAAGATGTCGAACGACTCACCTGGAGCCAGGCCGAAAGGTTTCGACATCGACATGGAGATCGGTGGAGATCGGTTTTTTAGATCGGGGGATGCTTGGCCAACTTAGCAATTTTGTCTGGTTAGTAAGTCCCCGATTCGTAGAGTTATCCCATATAAATAAGTGGCTCTATAATTATAGGCCCCACCTACTAATCAGTGATTATTAATAATAAGTGGGATGATCCTCCAAGTATGAGCAGTGGGGAATATGAGCGACAAACATGGAGATGCAAAAATAAAAACATGGGTACTGTTACTGGTTGATAGCATGATGAGTTAAATCCCCTAACACTGGTTAAGTAGGCCCTGGCCGAGAGAACAAGAAGTGGCTCGTACCTGTGCCTAAAACTTGTGACCGGCTTGCCGAAATTAGGGACTACGGACTATCTCTAAAAACATATAGAAATTCTGGGTGCAAAGCAAAATTACGAAGTGGGATGCCAATTTAGCATGTCCGGGACTGGCTCAACTTCTCACCGAGCACGTTGGATGCATCAACGAAAAAAATGCTATCCATGGAAACCCAACCATCTCCAATCGGTCCAATCCGATCGTATTGTTGGCCCATACTGTTTAATAACATTTACTGTAATAACTAATCAATCATTCATCGATGATATCCCCATTTTTAGCGTTAAACCCCCGAGGCTCAACATGATTTACCTTCAACAATTGGTGCGGGTCCATTCCGTGCCATTTTCAGACACACCCAAATGATGCTTACATCCCACTGTTATCTAATGTGGGAAACCCAACTGTAAACCATCTCCAGAATCACCATTTTTATCGATGCTGTAAACCATCATAAACCATCCGCACATGGTAGGTTTATGGCATTCCTGAATCCCACATTAGATGCCAACTCATTCTTTGGCAGTCCTTCCAAAGAGGATATGGGCTATGCACCACCCCCCCCAAAAAAAAAACATGGTTTAGAATATCACTTCGCCATGAAAGGTATCCCCCAGTTCAGGACAAAGCCAGATGGACAGGACCACCATGGACCTCTAGAGGTGGTTCCTGTTAAGGCCTTTCCGCCTGGACACCCTGCGGCCCACCTGAACGAAACTCTTCGCGAGGTGTTTCTTCTCGTTCCTGCAAAACGACCAAAGAAGGACCAGAATCTCCCGATGATCTTCCAGCATACCCATAGGATCCATGTATGCTATATATGGTAACATTTACCATCAATATACCCCCGATGTTAGTATATATACCATACATGGATCCTATGGGATATGCATCTGGCAATAGTCAGGACACGTATCACTGAGATAACAAAATTATCTCTGTTTCTTCCCAAAATCATGGATATATGTAGCCATATGTAGCATTATCCATTTCCAAAATGACTTGGGACCTACTATCTTAGCCAACATTGTTAACATGCCACTAAAAACCAATCCATCAAATCTCAGACTGAGGAATGCGGAATGCGCCCCACTCAACACTCAACTCCAAAACAAAACATAGCAATGTGAAATACTGTAATATACATGTATATAAATGTATATTATATATATATATATATGTTTATATGTATATTATTGTATATTTTATCATATATTATGTACTACGATATTCAGGTATTTTGTGTATCTACATGCTAAATATGCTAAATGAATATATGATACTGTCTATTTATACATGCATGCCTCATCATGCACCAAATGCCAAAGATCAGCAGGGTGCCCCGGGCCCGGAGACGGATGAGGAGCTCATGACATCAATGGCCTTGCGGGAAGGCTTTGGTAATGAAACGTGGCTGGAAAAGGCTCAGTGTTGTTGGTAGGAAAATCCATGAAAATCCTCTATGAATGGCATTCACAATGATTTTTTTTTCTAGGAAGGCAATCAATATCAAATATAGATGGAATGGTTAACGGAAAAATCTTATATATAAAAGGAGGTTGTGTTGAGAAAATGATCTACAAGGTATAAACGGCATTACAAACCGGAAACTCATCCAAGGTTTGAACACTTTTTTTCTCCTTTCACATGGCCATGACATGTTGTATTCCTGATTGGCACCTAAGATGGAACCTGTTGTGGATGGTTGAAATAGGCTTCATATGCGTTCCAGATGTTCACATGTATTTGTGTACTGCAACATCATACGAATCTACTTCCAGACGTATGGTACACACACTTTCAACAAATTATGTGCTTGTCATGTTTTGAATGTGTCATAAGCTGAACAACATGAACATCTGGATCCCCAAGACAGATTCCTTGCAAGTAGACATGGAAAGCTCTGGCTTAGTTTGCATCAACGTAGTTGAGGCGGTTTCCAATATACTGTAGCCATTCACAAGAAGGGCTGAAACTCTGAACGTCTGCTGCCAGCTCCAATCCAAGCGAAGCTGATCATGACCTATCTATAAAATTCCAATCTAAGTTCATCTAAATATTGATCGTCCTATCTGTATATGTAATATGCATATAGTGAAAAAATATGATCATATATATATACCATATATATACCATATATATACACCATATATATATACCATATATATATATATATATAATTTGGTAATCCCAATGCCACAAACCATCCCAACTAGATCACCATTTTTTTTGTCCCAACTCGACCTTCTTCACGGCTTCCAACTCCTGGGGATCTCCATGGGATCTCCATGGCTTTGCTGAGATGACTGGCATTGACGAGGTCATTATCTATGGCATCATATAGATATCCCCTAAAATTTCAGATTTCATTGGCATTGGCCAAAAAAATTTTAGGGAATTTTTTTTGGACATGATATCCAAAAATGATTCTATATTAAGGGATGGGAATATCTATCAAAATATGCAGTGGGATCAAGCCAGAAGGCATGTGCCATTTTTTGATGTGGTGAACAACAGGGATGTCCCAAGCCAACCAGGAATTCAACCAGTAAACACCCAATCAATATGTGTCACATATTAAGAAACGTTCTGCCAGTAGGGATGGAACAGAATGAAACGTTAAAACTCATTTAAGCCGTCTGGACAATTTTTATGTTTCAAGGGTACTCATGTATGAGTAAGTTCTTATTAGTTCATCTAAAATCATTTAGAATGATAACATTAAAAAAAACAATAACATAGAAGTAGATTATCACTGTTTTCGTAGGAACTGTTCATCACCGTTCTGTCATTTCGGAGCCCCGCCAGGGAAGCCCCGAGATGATCCTACAAACGAACATAAGTCATGTAAATGCATGGAAAATCCACCGTTATCCTTTTGTCATTCAGAGATACATTTTGTCAATTCTGAATCAGTACTTTTGTTGGTTCAACAACTCCCGACTTTTGTAGATTATTTCCCCTACAAGTTGCTGCCAACTATTAATCCAGCCACTAGGATGGAAATTTGGGATTTGCGCGTTGCTCTGAGCCAATTTCACCATGGATGATTCAGCCCAAAATCACTCATATCATCGTTTTTGTGTATGTTAGTTGGATTATGTATGCTTATGTTAACCTCACCTCTGTTTTTTCGAGCTGACCTTTCCCCCCAGCTTTGTGAAAGCCAACAACTCGCTCGCTCCTCCACGCGAAGCTTCTGGCGCTCCTCGAAATCCGAGGCCTGCGATGAATCAGCTGGGGTTGATGGTACTACCCGACATAGTCAAAATGGCTAATCTATCATGAAAACCAACCCCGCCAAGGGTAGATGTTTTCTACAGTACAATGAAATATAAATTATATATAATTATAGAATTATATAAGATCATATAAGTATCAAGTATTGTTTCTACTTACCAGGTTGTGCCATGCGACTCACCAAGCTGATTCAATGTAACTTCTGCCCAGATCCCCAGATGGCCTTCTGCTGGCAGGTGGTGCTGGTGTCTTTCAAGTACTCCCTGCAGGGATGAGCTGGTGGTTGACCTACCCCTCTGAAAAATATGAGTTCGTCAGTCAGTTGGGATGATGAATTCCCAATATATGGGAAAATAAAATTCATGTTCCAAACCACCAACCAGTATCATAAACCCCGGTGAAACCACTCACTAAATTTACTAAGTGGATCTAAGTGGGATGCACATCCAAGTAGAGGTACCTAGTGACCTAGTATCATCAACTTATGTCCTAGCTAAATTGAGAATTCAAGCAGCCAAGTCTACATCCTTTTAAATTGTCGTGCCAGTTCGGCGTATCAACTGGAACCCCCGTGTCCCGGTGACTAGCTCCCACCCCAGGGTCCCGCGCTCGTCGGCGGTTTTGGTGCTCTTGGTGCTTTCCAAGTTGTCTTGCAACTGTGCCTGGCGCTGCCACATCGAAAAAACCTGGCTTCAAGGATGGTTGGGGTATACTATGAAAATATATGAAAATATATGAAAATATATGAAAATATATGAAAATATATGAAAATATATGAAAATATATGAAAATATATGAAAATATATGAAAATATATGAAAATATGAACGTCATCCACTTCTGAAAAGCTTTGAATTGTTACAAAAACTGTGCGTCTGTGTCAAAGCTGATGGGAAAACATGGACATAAACACCGGAGGGTTCTCTCTTAGAATCGGAGAGCTCATCGCTTTGACATGATCATCAGCAGAAATCGACCCCCAAATCCAGAATGGCACTCTAAACAGATCTAAAATAGACTTTTATAAAGCCACACAAGTCAATTTTCTTGGAAATTATTTACATTTCTTTTATTTATCCGATGCTTTCTGCTCTTATCTCAGATTTTGTTGCTGCGGTAATCGCGGTGATCGACTCTGACCCGGCTTGCTGGAAACTCCCATGATTTTCGCCGGTATTTCTCTCGTTGAGGCCCTCGGGGCCATCCATTTTCTGCGACATGCGACCTGACCGAGCCTTCTGCTGCATCTTTTTGCTTTTCAAGGCTGTCTTCTTGTCCAATCCCTGGCACGACCGGTCGATCCCGCAAATGCTGAGAGATTCCGAGGCATCTCTGGAAAAAAAGCGATCTACATGGTGTATCATGGTGTCATATACAAGGGCCTTGCTGCTGATCTTCTCATTATGTTGACCCTGCATCCCCAACAGAAACAGGTCCTCAAGGGGCCAAGGGGCCAAGGGCCTTCTGTTCTGAATCCTCTTCGTTCTTCAGACCTCTAAACAGAACTCGAATTGGGCAAAGAGGAATCAATTGCGACACTGGAAGACTCAGTTTGGAACATGTTGTAACATTTTATGAGATACCAGGGGATGGATCTGTGGCACAGCAATAGCAATAGCCCTACTTCAATCCAGTGGGGCTCCCCAAGTCCCGATTTGGATCATGGGAGTTCACCAGGAGAAACAGCATCTCATTAACCAACTATAGTTGGGGGTCAACTATAGTAATCATCCCTTTTAGAACGGTATGTAACGTATGTATGTCCAATGGTAAACCTTATAAAGGGGATGGTTGTTCAACAAATCATGATTGATATGTGGCTCCAGTCCCCTATGTGAAATGTGAAAGTCATATGGGGAGTCTGGAATCATTGTCCCATTGAGAAGTGTGACAGAGAGTTAAATGGTAGTACAACTTGAAGATTTGTTTGAGCAAAACCATCAACAAGACCCAGAATTTCAAAAATGTTTGTGGTTTTATATATGTTGATACAAGTTAGTTGCTTAAACCACCATGTTTTCATCTTTGCTATGCTATGTGTGGGTCCTGCTTCCCAATTTCGCCCATTTCCTGCGCTGCATCTCTGAGCATCTGAGCCGGCCAGGGTGCGTTCGTAGGCCTCAGAGATGTAGAAATGGGGGATCTGCGACGATCTGCGACCATAAGTGGAAGAATTAGTAAAGTTGGAAACACCTCCATAATAATAGTTAAACATAGTCACAATGCCAGTAACAATAATAATTAGTAGTAAAAACAATAATAACAATAGTAGCAATAATAATAATAACAAGAAACATCGTAAATGTAGATACTGTATTGGTGGTTTTAATGCATTGTTAAAATGTCTTGCACAATCCCTAATTATACCAAATGAGTGTGATTTCGGTTTCAGTTGATCTATGTCGTTCCCAAGATCCGTTCGAAGATATTGATGAAAATTATGCACTTCTGACATGAGAATATCATGACATATCATGGAAGATGTCATCCTTATCCTGGTGTCGCTGTGAAATCACTGCTAGTTTTACGTATGTTTACTATCTTCGAGTCCGAAAAAAGAACGGTACCCTCCAATAAACTAGCGTTATGAAAATTGCCCCTTTGCCTGTTAAACATGGTGATGATCTATAGAATCTATAGCTCATTACCCTCTGGTAAACTAATATAAATATGGAAAATTGCCATTTTTAATGGGTAAATCAACTATTTCTATGGTCATGTTCAATAAAAAAATTGGTAAATCACATTTTTTAATGGGTAAATCCACTATAAATCACCATTTTCTATGTCGCAAACTGTTAGTTTACCAGGCCGGGTATGTTGAGCAAAGGGTAACCATCCGCCGGAAAAAACCACGTCCGAGCGACCGCTTTCTTCTCGAACTCGATCTTATCCAGCTCGGCCTGGAGACTGAGATAGGGCCGAACTCGGGTAGTGTCATATGATTCGGGGTAAAATAGAATGATTCACTAAGCTGCAAGAAGGATACATATATAATATGATACATATATAATATGCATACATATAATATATATATATATATGTTTATATATATATGATTATATGTACATATATAGATATATATCTTTATTGGGGATGATTCCCCTTACCATCATTCCAATGTTCGGTCACAGTGAGGTCACTAATTCATTAGCCAGATGATTATCCCTGGAATTCCATGGCGGGCTTGGAAATCCCAGTCATGTGCATCTGGATGCATCTGGTTGCTGGTTGACCTACCCCTCTGAACAATGATGGAGTTCGTCAATGGGAAGGATGACATCCCATATATGGAAAATACAAAATGTTTGAAACCACCAACCAGGCATTGAAATGGGACAATCATGGAAAAACATCAAACTCAATGAAGCAGTTTCCCATCTTGGCATGTTTGATTACAAGAGGGCAATGACTACAGTAAGTACATTCTCCTCAAACGTTGTTTTTCTTTCTTCTCTGCGCTTCTGTAGAAGCCCAATATGTGATAGGGCTCATAAAAATGAATCCTATCTCAGCCACCGCTGATTTTTGGCAGCTTGGAGCCTTCTCAAGCACAAACTTGTCTTGCAAGTCAGACAGCATGCTCAGCACCCCTGGACAGAGCATCTCTACCGGCAGGATCTGAAAGATCCAGTTTCCATTGACGTCTTGCTGTTGGAATCATGTGCGATTTCATATATAACGTGGTTAAAACAATAATAAACCAGCCCGCAAACCACTATAAATAGGTGGTATAAACCATTCCCAAATGGGTGGTTTATTATTGTTTTAACCACATTGTATATATTTATCTCATGTTTTTATTCGGTATTCTGGTTCAAATTCACGGGAACTCTGGCCCGCAACCAATTAAAACCCTCTGGTATCCTCTGGTAATTTGACACAGCTACACTGTTTAATAAGTACGTCATGTACAAATGGACACTTTTCAAAATCTATCTCAGCTTACCAGAGAGTATTCGCAAAAACTGATGCAGAAGACTCTTCAAGTCACAAGCTAATCAACATCAACCAACATCAATCAACATCAGTTAACCCATTGATACATGCTTCACCACACTACGATCGATACGACCGTGCCTTCCGATTGGAACTCGTATCCAGCAACCTGCATCACTGGAAGGGATTCCATCAGGGACGGTCCCATCGAAACAAACCAATCAGGAACCATATAAAATCAGGAATCATTTCAGCCAACCTGAGACACATGTGATGTTTTCTGATTCTCGCCATATTATGCGAACAGAATTTGACACATCCACAATCAGGCAGTTCATCATGGGCTCAGCGCCCGTTTCCCCTGGCTCCTGAGAGGTCAAGGGGCACTTGACCAAGAAGTTCTGTTCCCAAGGAGGCTTCTCTGAAAATACCCCAAATAAAGGGGTTCATCACCATTTTTCCAGCAATGTTGGGCAAATATGCCGGGGTATCGTTCGGATTTTTGGATCATGACTTAAATCCAAATGGAATAATGTGGTTAAAACAGTTTCAATAAACCATCCCCCAGTAATCACCATTTTTATAGGTGGTATGTACAACAATTCCCATTCATGTCTGGTTTATGGCATTGTTTGTCCCGCGTTGCATTCATTCATATGGACGTTTCCTGAACTGGGGGTACCCCCATCATCCATTTCATGTTCGGATTTTCCATGAAATCAACCCTCCAGCTATGTTAAATTCTCCAAGACTTTGGAACCCCCCATATTCCAAAAGCACCAGCCATAGGCGGGTCGCAGGTAGGCTCAACGGGCACTAATCGCCTCTGGATTCTTGCTGGACTGGATGAATGCATTGATCGACTCTTTGACCTGGACCGATGGGGCGACGATCGATCGTTAACACATGGTGATTACGATTTATATAATAGGTACATGCACATATATATATATTATATGTATAATATATATATATATGTATATATATATGTGCATATGTATATATCAATATCTATATATATATATATATAATTATATTTATACATGTATATATATATATATATATGTTATGTATGTATATGCATATGTATTTGCATATGTATGTATATGTATATATGCATACATGTAATATTATCAAATATATTGGATAATTTCAAAAAAAAGGTTATGGCTTGTGATCATCCACCCATAAGATTGGGAATCCTAAACTTGTGGCCATTCGATTTTTTTTTTTTTATGCAGGTAATACCGTCCCCCAACATTGATCCGATGTGGGTATATCATATAGAATCCAGCTTTTGACTATTCATAGCCTTCAAGAAATGGGGGTTGGTTGTGAATTATAATGACTTATATATTCTGCCCGAGATTATGTTCCAGGATCAGGCAAGTATCGCGGAAGTGAAACAAACTTGCAATTTCTACCGGAGATCTTACTGGTGGCTTGCAGCCCCAAACAATAGTACATATTGGCTATGTTCAAGAAATGTAGTCCTATAGAGTCAATCACTATGGTTACAAGTTACAACTATCTCATATTTCCATTGTGGTGAGCATTGCAAACCTGGAGAAGACCCTCGACAGCATAGGTGTCGGTCCAACAATGGTTGGAAATCAACTCTTTTCGGATGACAAAATGCTGCATCTCCAATCACTGCTGGGTATACCCTCAATACACTCAATAGCAAGAGATTGAGTGCACATAAAATCCAGCAAATTGTTTCCCGAAGGAACTCCGACTAGGCACTTTGGGGGTTGTTTCACCGAATGAAAGCGGCTCTATGCAGACGCACCTTTCACCACTTCCTGTATTCAATGGATTGGTTTAAGGGAAAATCTACAGGAAACCATAGATTTTCCCACTAAATATGGGGTTTTCCTAAATTTTCCCTTAAACCAATCCATTGATGTGTGGAAAGTCCTGTTCCACACCAGCGTGGCAAGGCGAGCCAAGACCCTTCGGATTCTCCATAGATTCAAGGGTTGGGCAAGTGTGAACCTGAAGTGTCGATTTCCAACCAATACATATGTGTATATATATATGTATCATATTAATATTCATACATATATATATATATATATTTTGATCTATATATATACTATATTCATCATACATATATATATATATATATACATATGATATGTATGTACATATTCCCCGGTTCTTATAGGTAAACATCAACCCATCCACCCCATTCACCAAGGTTTTTACCCAGCCTCCTTGCTGTGACGCTGGGAAATTCCAGACACTTCGGGCCTGGGGAAATCCACAGGAAACTTCCGAACTGTCAGTGGATTGATCTAAAGGTAGTTTAAGGGTATACCCTCTGGTAAACTAACGTAGCTATAGAAAATCACCATTATTAATGGGACTTTAACATCACTAAATGGGATTTATATAATGGTGACTTAATTGGTATCTAGTGGGATTTACTGGGATATACCCTCTGGTAATTTAACATAGCTATTGAAAATGGCCCATTTATAGTGTTGATTTTCCCATTAAAAATTGTGATTTTCCATAGCTATGTTAGTTTACCAGAGGGTAGAATGTTGTAAACCCAATAATAAACTATCCGCAAAATCACCATAACTGGGTGGTCTATAATTTCTGGTGTATCACATTGGGTGGCCAACGTTACAAGAACATCGCTGCAAACGCCAGGTTTGCCCGCGGCGAATCCCGCATATCCTTTGACATGCTCAAATCCCTGCGTAGGGTTTAAGTTGTTTGAATTTCCAAAACAACAAACCCTAAAACCCTACAAGCGGCCCAGTAAAACCTAAAACCCTAAAACCTCAAACCCTAATATCAAAACCCGAAATCCTGAAAACCTAAAGTCAAAATCACTGCGTATAGCCAGTGTTTTCATTCATCCTCTGGATGTGGAGGATAACCCCTCAGGGGGTTAGATCAAGAATGCCTGTGGCTATGGATCAAAGCAGTCAAAGAGACTCTGTGCTGAAATCATTCTAAATTCCATTGCTGGTTGGTGGTTGACCCACCCCTCTGAAAAATATGAAAGTCAATGGGAAGGATGACATCCCATATATTATGGAAAATAATCCAAATGTTTGAAACAACCAGATTGAATCCCATTATTAGTTCATACTTTAATCTCATTCAAAAATCCATTACGATCTGGTTATTTAACAGTTTGCCATGGAAAATTCACCCATTTTTGAGTTCGGTAAACCATCTATTTCTATGGGCCATCTATACCATGGCAAAGCGTTAGTCATTACTCGAGGGGTAAATCCCATTGAGATCCCATGAGATCCCACGAATGGACCATGGAATCCAAGCAGCATCTCCAAGAGCGAAGCTTCCTCGTCACCCGAGGCCTGCGAAGCCACTGGAATATCATGTTTTTGTTCAAAAAGAAGTTCTCAGATGTGCGGCAAAAAAAAAATGTAGATATCAGTGGATATTACAATATAAATGTGTTCGCAAAAAAAAAAAAAGATACGCTGGAACACAAACTGATTTACCTAGTGACCCATTGACCTACCAGAACAAGATCTTTTACATGGATGTCGTCAAAATGCTGAAGCGACACAGTATCAAAATACAAATCATCCCTAAGATTCGTGGACCTCAAGATGTAATCACCATCCTGCCGAACCAACAAGGACTAAAGACTGATTAATGATTAGAAGCAACAAGGTTTGAGAGTGGTTAGTGGCTTTCACCCACAAACTGTCACAAAATCTGGCGCTTCAAACCAACAGGATCTCCACCTGCTTCCGGTCATAGGCCTAGCCAGGGCGAAGAACGGTGCCCAAATAGGTTGGGGTCAAACTTGCTACTTGTTACCCACAAAGGTGTGAGATAGTCACCTTATACTATATATTATAGTATATTATACTATAGTATATTATATCGCATATCATAAAATATTATATTATATAGATTAGACTAGACAAGATTAGATTGGATTTGATTAGATTAGATTAGATTTACGTTTTATCATATCATATTACATTACATTATAGTTTATCAAATTGCATCATATTGTACTATGATTTTTGTTAAATTAGACTATATTATATTAATGCATGGCACATTTAATATGATATTTAATTTGTTATATTAAACTAACTTACAATGGTTATATATATATGTACTATATGATAGATATTGTCTTTTACTAAATGGAATTGTTCATTAAATTAAATCATATTTATTATATCATACTGTATATATATATATTATTATATCGATGCACATACGAATATATTGCATTAAACTAAATTATATTACGTTATGTTATATTTTGTTTCATTGCATGATATTGCATTGTATTGCGTTATATTCAATTTTATTACATTACATTACATTATGTTGCGTGATTCTACTATTTAATGATGAGCAAATGCGTTGAAGTTTAACCTCCACAATCGGCAGTTGAACCCGCCAGCATATAATATAGTTTAATCTAATATAATATAATAAAATAAAACACACTATAACATAATATAGTATAATGTGATAAAATATAATAGAAAAACAAAACATATTATAATATAAATTATTTAGTATATGATATTACAATATAATATAATATAATAAGTATAATATATTACAATATAATATGATATAATGCAATGTAATATAATATAATATAATGAGATATAATATAGTATAATAAGATATAGCACAGCATCTTAGTAAAAGACAAGACACAATGAACAATCAGGGTTGCTCCACACCCCGCCCCAAAAAAACACAACGATCCATCGTCAAAACGTGGCATGTGGTTGTCCGTCCAATAGTTGGAATCTCTGTGGTATCTTGATGATAATTGAGATATAAACTCATATTACATAGTAAATCCCTATGAAAATGGATATCATCCCATAATTGATAATATAAAATCATATAAAATCATTAAAATCATATTAAAACATGGTAAATCCCTATGAAACTTGACTATCCCCCAATATGGGGAAGCCAAGCCCTATGACCATGGCACGAGTCTCACCTGTTTCTTCAACGTGGCCACAGCTCGGTCCAAGGCGTCAATGGACTCCACGTAGTCCTTTTTCGATGCGTCTAAGAAACGCTTTTTTTTTTCGATGCAGGTTCTAGAAGTAGTCAACCCCAAATTCATAAACTATATGATAATATGATCATATGATAATATGATAATATGATACTATATAAATATAAGTAGTAATATGACGGCGATAATATATGATAATATATGATAATATGATACTTAACAGGGGTACCATCCAAATAATAATAATGTGTTTATATGATACTATGATACTTAATTGGTACCCCAGCCAATTTAATAGCCTAGGGAATTATTAATCCAGTTTGACATTAGTCATCCTGGAGTAGATAGAATCTGGACATGTCAAAAAAAAACACCACCAACAGTGAAATATCTTGGAAATTCCCATTTTCTATCTACTTCAGGATATACGATCAAATGGAAGTTCATCATGAAACTGGTAACTAGGGTTACCCTTGACAGTCTTTGCCACACTTTGAGCCAATTTTGGAGTTAGATATTCAATCAATTTCAGAAAGGGAGGGCCGAGTGAAGGTGAATACCTGCATTCAGATTTTACACAAACTGCATCAAACTGCAAACAATACATGCGGGAAACCGCAGCTCTTCGCGTCTCGCACATTCGTGTTATTTCAAGGCCCAGCCTTCTTGGCCACTTTGTAGTCAGCATTCTCCGCGCTGCGCACCTGGCGATCACCAAATGGCATCTGAAACAGAACATGATACACTTCTCGAAGAAAAAATGTCCATGAAGTGAGAACATCTTTGAGAAAAAACACACGGAAAATATCATATCATTAAGCTTCAGAGTTGCGGAAGGATCCATTGATTGAAATCTCTGAAATCCCAGTTATGTAACCACAACTTGGATCTGCTTAAGGAATCCCAAAAAACATATTAAACGTAAAAAATCCCTATAGACTCCCCAAGTAGTGGACTTCCAATTGGGAAAATGCAAAAAAGCATCGACTCAGAAAATTCCAGGACAGCAGAACAGGTTGCAACTAACAGGCTGTATGACACCGAAACAAACCTGGTTAAGTGATGAATGTCACACCCAGAGTTCCCATTCTTCGGGTCATCTTGACCGGCAATCACTTCAAAGGGCCAACAAAGATTTGTCACCTCAAGCAGTGACCGTTTCAATTGGGGTTTTCAGAAAGATCAAGACCCAGCCAAAATGACACTGATACCACATCTTTGGGCGTTCAGTGGGTGGATGTCCCAGTCTCAAAGCGGCAAACAGAAATTCAGTGCCATGACCCGTTCAGTGCAGTTGACATGACCCCGGACAAACAGAAATTCCGAAAAAAATGTGCTGGAGCATGGCGAATTTTTGCTTTTCTGCTGCAAATCAGCCTGTCCTGTCGGCATGGCAACGCACTTTGGCATCGCTGCTCTCTCATTAAAACATGTTCTGGCTGAAGAATCCTGAAGTTCGACTTGGAAGCCACGCAAAACACATCCAGCCAATTCGATTCGAGGATAATTATATAATGTGTTTCCACATTCCGGCCATTCCATAAAATATACTTCTATATTCTTTAGATACAACATCCTGAAATTTCAGGAGTCTTCATTCTCTCTCTCTCTCTCTCTCTCTCTCTCTCTGGGTTCACTGGTTCACTGGTTCACTGGTCAAGTTGACGTTCTCAAATACGATTCCTTGCCAGCAATGATCTGATATCGCATCCTGGCTGGTGCTTAAAAAAAGCCTTGTCCGGCCTTGCCCTGGAGTCAAACCATCCAATTTCTTGGCTACATCGCCTATCAGGCTATCTATACATTTCCAGTGACTATATATATATATCAGGCTATCTATACATTTCAATACATTTCAATAATTTCAAGGGGCTATAGATCATGTTCTTATCAGTGTGACAACTGATATGTCTCCAACTGGAGACTTGCTTTGAAACCTGAAATCTACAGGATTTCGTTGGATCGGTTCCATAGTTTTGCTTGTTCTGTCGTTGTCCCTTGGGTCTCTTTCACTTGGAACTGCCTGATCCAACTTTTCACGAGTTGCGTCGAACCCAGAAGTGGTAGCGATGATTGAGATGGACATTTGTGGTCAGAGAACATCTACACCAAAAAAAACTGTTGCTTAGCTGATCTTGGCTGGTTGATGCTGGCCTTTCCTCCCATAGAGCCTCTCAGTGACTTGGGTATGAGATACCCTGTTGAAATCCTGGCTGCCTATTGGATCTATTCATGGAGGTGATGGAGGTGGGCTTAACTGGGCAAGTTGGAGTGTGGCCCAGTTCCAGTAGTTTGCCCGCAAGAAAACATCACCATTGACAGAGTTGCTCCCAACACCCCCACACACAGATTCAGTTGTGTTTTTTTCCTTGCTAAACTGCAATACACAAATTGGGACACCTAATTACGCGGGGCCTACGTAAACCACTCCTCACATGCGAAACTGCCTACACGAGGGTTACATTTCAAGAAGTGCCTACGCGGTTGCCTCCGCGCAAGTTGCTGCAACGATCTCTTTGCTTGACGTGATGTGGTCATGATTCTGGTTCAGATGAGGAAAAAGAAGAATTGGAAGATGACGATTCTTTGGGTGACTTGTGGAAGGCGGAAGCCTCATCAAGAGTGGAGCACTTTGCCATGATGTGATCGGCAGTCATGATGAACTCATGGAAACATGTGAAAAGTGAAACGGTAAGACGAGTTGAGCCTTGGGAACAATGGAAGATAGTCAGATATTGACCTTGGAAAAGCTTTGGATGGGGCTACGGGCCACAATTTGACCTGTAGGGCCTACGCGTTTCCTATGCGAGGGCCTACGCGGAGCCTACGCAAAAGTCGGAACCAAAAATGGATTTCTGAAAGCTTGGCACTGCTTTTTTTATGAAAAAGCGATTGTTTCTTCAGTCTCCCTTTCTTCCAGCTAAACATATGAATCACACAATCCAGTTTGCATACGAAATCATTGTAACCCACGAAGAAAAACAAGAGTCCGAGGTCAGAAACAAACAATCTATAGAACATCTAAACAAGCGGCTACGCGAGACTGCCTACGCAGTCTCTCCTACGTTCTCCTACGCCATATAATGCCACATGCCTACGCAGGACCTACTCACCAAGCAGAATAGCCTACGCATGAATGATGTGAGTTCCTCTTCAATCTATATTCCATCATCTGGAAAAAACGTAACTAGCTCAGATGAAACATGGGCCATGGGCAATATAGACATGTGACATATGGTGAATTGTCCACCCTTTACCGATATGAATAGGTTGCAGCAACCCTGACCCACGGCTCGTTTGAAACCACCAGCCCCAACCAGCGCCCTGGCGAGCATCCCTGGACCGATCACAGGGTCCATCCTTCCAGGGCTTGATGGGCGGGCAGCTGACGGCCCTGACACTTCGGCCATCCGAACGCCAGGCGAAGACGTGATCCAAAGCCACTGAGAGCGATGCGTTCGTAACAGCGCCACTGGTGAGCAGAGTCAATCCAAGGTGTTGATACCAGGTTTCAAAGAACTCGTCCTCAGCGATTTGGAGAAATATGACAAATTGGGAGATCTTTGTTTCAAAGACTGTGGCAGGCCCGGCAGGCCCAACCCTGTCAGCTTGAAGTGTTTTTCGCGAAGCTACATACGTTCTGGCCCCATTGGATCCATGCGTAAATATGATCGCTACTATCATCCCATGATTTTGGGGTCAGGGGCTCATTGTAGGGAAATGAATCAAACCTCCGGATACAAAAGTTGACAATCACCACCAATCAACGTATTATATCCATGTATGGTATATATATATATGTATATATGCTAACATTTGGGGTATATTGATGGTAAATGTTACCATATATAGCATACATGGATCCTATGGGTAGTAGCAAATCGATGCAAATCGGGGGAATCACTTGCTGGTTGCGGAAGAGAAGACAGAAGATATCTGACCCTGTTGATTGGACGACGTGATTTACCAACAAGAACGTGGAATACTCAGTGAATCCAGCAAGTCCAAACATAGTCCTTGCACAATTGAAATTTCTTACTGTAGTAGTTGCCTGCTACAACCCGCCACACAAATATCACAGAGTCGGCATTCAATCAGTTATTCCAAATAGGAATGGCACACATTTACAAGCCACTACACTACCACTCATTAAATTACAAAGTTAGCACAGGGTGGCGCCCCCCAGCTATAAGTTGCGTTATATCCCCGTTGACTAATGTTAACTGAAGATATGTACACCAAAAACCTTAGCTAACCCAGAGAAACAAAGCAACTTGGCTATCGAAACTGATGCCCCACCTTGTATCCGTCCCAAAATCGGCCCACAATAACAACGTATCTGAGAGCGGATAGATAAACCCTAATTTTCCAATTAGAATCAATATCAATACTATAATTATTTCCCACTAAAAAAATGCATTTTTTGTGGGTAAACCATGTTTAAACGTTCCACACCGTCCCATATAGCGCAGCTTCTCTCTCTGGGTCTAGGTTGAAATCTCCACAGACGTAGACTTCCAGCAGGCTCGGCGCTTTCACACGAAACTCTTCGCGTAGCACCTGGGGCAGCCCTGCCATGTTTCGACTCAGCCTGCTTTTTGTGGACTCTTGCGTTGCAGTACTTTTTTGTGTTTTTTGTTCAATGAAAATGATTCCACCTGTTGGTACCGTACATGTTCATATCTCATATCCACATTTATGTGGCACTAGCATTAAGAAATTGCACCCCTCTGGGTATAGGATGGTATGCCTGTCTGGACCGGGACTTGTAGCCGTAGCCCAAACCTGGGAAGGTCTTCGAAGCTTCGACCAACCCAGACACGCTTGGGTGAGTGATATCTATTTGTGGCTGGGATGATATGCCCATTTTGGCTGCATCCATTTCCATCCGTGGGAGATCACAACTTCGAAGTTTGCAGCCTGCATCTGCTTGACCCATACCTTCTCAGAAGTATGGGAAAGGTCACAGCCTTCTCTCCCATTAATGGTGGTTCCTTTTTAAGAAATTATTAGCTACCTGTCAAGAAGGACTATATAAATAATTACAACTCTTGGTGCTGGATGACATATTGAACATTTTATTGATAGTCTTTCATTGCCACATTTTTCTGGTCATGACTGTTTGTCCCAACTTACTCCCAGAATTCAGCTCTTGCCTTGATAACACCAGATCCAACAATCCCAAAACTAGAACGCAAAAACACAACAAGAACCGTCAAGAACCCCCAAGAAATGTGTTCAGTAAGAAAAAATGGTGCCCTCCAGATTTCCATCCACCAATCGACTAATCTACCCCACATTCAGCCCAGCCACCTCCAACCTGTCGCCAAGCTCTTCCAGCTGGTCTGGCCGCACTTTTCGCTGACTGGACAAATGGGTGTTCACCACCAGCACGCCCCGGCCGACGCTACAAGACCAGTAGGCCCACATGAGACCTTTTTTGGTGAAGTCTCCAGAACCCTGATACCCTCTGGTAAACTAACATAACTATGGAAAATCACCATTTTCAATGGGTAAATCCACTATTTCTATGGCCATTTTCAATAGCTATGTTAAATTACCAGAGGATATAAACCCTTATTTTTTGGAAGGGTCTTTTGGATCATCCTCCCATTTTTGAGGATGGAACATGATGGAACATATCTGGTAGAATCTAGGCTGGTCTGAAAACGTGGGTGCCCAGAAAGCCCTATGGTTTATTACCACATGATTTCTTCCAAATTCAATTTGCCATTCTGGGGTGCTTCTGGGTGCTTCCTATTTTCAGACGAACCTATTTGAAACCACGAACCAGTGGCCTTTGTTGGCCAGCCTCTCTTCATGCCACCCAGCTGGGTAGTTCTTGTAGGCCACAAAGCCCTTTTCGGTAGGCTCTCGGGTGGAAAGGATGCAAAGACCAGAGTCCACAAGGGAATTCCAAGGCAACGACATGCCACCCTTTCCCACCACCGCGGCATACTCAATGCAAGGATCCAGGTGAGAACCATCATGCAACTTTTGCGCTTGGTCCCACACGCAACAAGACAATGGGCGGCACAAAATTCCAAGGGACAGAACAGACCTTTCCCAGAAAGGCGTCACTCCTCTGGCATCAAATCTTGAAATGCAATCCATCAGAGGACCTTTCGGAAAGCTGAATACCTTGGATTTGCTGATGTGGCCATCCAAGATCAACTTCACCACATGCAGAACCTTATATATCTGATGATATATCTGATGATATCTGTAGCTCTTAAACTCTTAATCCCCAACCGGGTTTTCTGCACTCCAGGACACTTCCTGAAAGCAGCAGACCACCAAGTCGCGCTCTGGATCAATGCCGGGATCCTGGAGCAAGGCTCAACCCCCCGTCCTGGAAGCAGAATCGATAGTGTACCAAAAATCCATTGGATTATCATCATTTTCCCCATTCTTCCCCATTATTAATGGGCCATTTGGAGATATACCCCATTTTCAGACCCATATGTAGGATATTATAGTAGAAACCCATAGATTGTAGATAATGATAATCATGTAGCATAATCCATAGTATTATCGATAGTAGGATCTGATATATATATATATATATATGATAACCCATAGCATCCATGGTGCTGGTATATATGCTAACATGACTGGGGTATATTGATGGGATCCATGTCACCATATATAGCAGCACCATGGATCCTATGGGTAATTGATGAACTCTAGGTTCGATTTTTGTTTTTCCATCTACTGGGTGGTTGCTCCAATACAGATTGCGAGAAAACATCAAGCCATCCAAAGACTACTGTACCAGCCATAGTTGTGAACTATGGCACGAGCCAGCTCCTAGCTAGGTACCCTTAAAACCCCACTGATTCATCCCCAACGTGTCAATAGATCGGGGGCCCAGGAAACCCTTGGGTAGTTCTATCGTCCAAGGTCGGGTCGGTCTATGAACTCATATGAACTCATATGAACTCATAACCGATTAAGTTATATTCCAACCAAAATGGTTGGTTTCCCCAAATTCTATATATATATAACCGATAGCACCACTACAATGTGGTGCCTTCCACTTCTAAGTTGGTTATATCAGTTACTGTATATCCCTCCTAGCTGGAGATATCTCTACGAAAAAAAAAAAAAACTACTAGTAGTTAGGCTACTTGCAAATCAGCTTAGTAAGCTCTATGTATATATATATATATAACCGACCGGGGCACCACCTTGTAAGTCAGTGTACGGAAGAAAGTGCATAGGTACAGTATACTGTGACCTTCCTTTAAAACAAGTTTGGTTTCACCAGGTGATATTCCCATGTTCTACCACATATCCACATACCCTCTGGTAAACGTTTACATAACTATGGAAAATCACCATTTTTAATGGGAAAATCAACTATCAATGGCCATGTTCAATAGCTTTTTGTATGTTTACCAGAGGGTATATCACTCAAAAAGTCTCATGTCCGGCTTGGCGCCTTCAGCAGCTCCCGCAGCTGTTGGTCGTGGAAGTGGCGCCAGCGCGTGGCGCGGTGGAAGACCAACGGTGCGGCGAAGGGCACGCCCCAGACGTTCCACGTGCTGATGGCGCGGCAGCTGGAGGTGCTTGGGGATTGCACCATGGCGGCGAAAGCCGTGAAATGCCGGCGGTTGGATGAAAGGATGATGAAAATGATATCTGGTTGGTGGTTGATCTACCCCTCTGAAAAATATGAAAGTCAATGGGAAGGATTATCCCATAATGGAAAAACAAAAATGTTTGAAACCACCAACTATGCAAGTGGTATGACGTATGAGATAGTTCAATGGTGAGGATATCCAAGATCATGTTGGGGAAGTCTCACTCTATGCCGCAGTCTCAAGCATTCATCGTGCTTCCTGTCGACCCAGCAATATCCCCTGAAAAGATGGTTCAACCTGTGGAGGCCGATACATTAGTTTCACGTTGGTCTCTAACTGCACCTGTGTGTTAACGAAAACATAGTACTTGTATAGAGGTAACACAACATGAATGGAAAAGGCGCTGTGTAGCCACAACCAAATCGATAACCACCCCATGGTGCAGCGAGGTAGCAAGTGGTGTGTATTCCCCTTAAAACTGGGGAAACGTGCAGAGCTGGATTGGGAAGGAATATACTATCCCATAGGATCCATGGTGCTGCTATATATGGTGACATTTACCATCAATATACCCCAGTCATGTTAGCATGTATACCATACATGGATGCTATGGGTATACAAACCGAAACCATCCAAAACCCAAAAAACTCTTGCAATTGCTAGCGCAATCCAGTGGATTGAAGCTATGAAAGAAGCTTGCATAAGCTAAGAATGTCAAGTCCACTAAGCACTATAGGAAATCAAATGAAATCAAAGCAGAAGCTACATCCGAGCAAGTTCCTTGCTTACACAAAAAACCCCGGAAGGTAAAGAAGGTAAACAGCCTCTGCACTTCAGTATCATCCCCTTCTCTGTTATTTTCCCGCCGCTGCGGACAGTCTACAGCAGGCAAAATTCATCCAAGAGCAAAGTCCAGTCCACGAAATTGACCAAGAAATGCTCAAATATTCCAGGCCCGAAAATTGCCAATCTCGCAGTAGTCGTCACTTGGGCCCTACTTGTAGGTCTTAAACAGTATCCCTATACCCTCTAGCATAACTAGAACATCACCACTTTACAGTAATAGGTAAATCGGTAAATCAGCTACAAATGGGCCAGTTTCCATAGCTATGTTAAATTACCAACGGGATCCAAAGGGTTCTTCTTTTGCATTCCTCATGTTTCAAGGGGAAAGCAGCTTTATACGGCGAGGTTGGACATCCAGAGGGCAATCATCCGTTCTGTTCTGACATTTGAAACCATATTCCAGCCATCCACTCATGTTCAACCCAAAGACCTGGGACTTTAACCTGTCGTTTCTATCAATTTCAGGTATCTATATACTAAAGATGTCAAGTATATTCTCAATATATTCCCAATTATGGATCTTCAGAAAGCAACATCTTCTGGATATAAAATTATGCATAGATAATATCATGGCGCCGCGCGCCTGTGTGATATTGTCCTGCTCCAAGGACAAGGCTTCGATCTCCTTCTGGTGCCCTGGCGGGAAAAGCCAGACATGCCGACATTTTTCCGCTGGGAGACAGTGGAAAGTATTGGGAATCAACCACATTTAAGCACATTTTAGCTAAACAAAATTGGACATTGTTGGATTTAACTTGATTAAATCCAATAATCCCATAATCGACCAAATATGACCAACATGATGTATATGTTCAATCTGGCAGTTCATTGAACTTTTGGAATGTGGCTTTGGCTGAATGATTTTCCAGTACGTAGATGGAACATGACACCGTGTACCGGAACCCTGCATCCCCCTGGTTCCCTCACCCACACAAAGAGAGAAATACTCAAGGACGAAAGTCCACATCTCCAGCTATGTCAAGCGTATTTCCCGTGGAAAACATAGTGTTCTGTTTGCCTTTGTTCATTTAGGCTTAAGTTTTAGCGTTTAGGTTTCAGGGCTTCAGGGGATTTGACAGGAGGTTTCAGGTTTCAAAGTTTCCTTCGGTGGTTCTGCAGTATGCAAACATTCTCAGGATGACTGGCGGACAAACCAAGGGGGTGCAGCAGGTCAACTGTTTATTGATACCTATGATCTGGATGATGGATGCTGGTTTCGACCCAAAACAACCCAAGGCAATCTATAGAGGTAGATATTAGGAAAAATCTGGACAAATAATGGACCAGAAAACACACTTGAAAATGCTTCAAAAAACTCCGCTGATGTTTCCAAAAGGCACGTAAAACCCGTGTGCACGACTTGACCATTGGTGGCAGTCGGTAACCTCCAATCCGCCATGCGAGCAATTTGCTGCTTCTTGGTAGATGGATGTAATGTAGCTGGGAATTACCACCATAGGCTATTACAATTTGAGGCCCCCAAGATAGCGTTCAGTTGGTTTATAACTCCAATTTCACTATGGTTAATGGTACTTATAACTATAGTTACTGGGGCGAATCTAAACCAACTAACATCACTGGGGGGCCTCACATTGTAATAGGTGATGAGAAGCAGGATAAAACCTGCAGAAAGCCAGACAACTGCCACACAGCCACCAATACACAGACATTTTGACCAAAGCCATTCCAAAACACTTCAATCACTGCGTGAACTTTAGATACAAGTATGATTTCTTTTCAGTTGGATATGTAATTAAAGCCTCTCTGGTTGGTGGATTCAACCCCTTTGAAAAATATTAGTCAGATTGGATCATCATCCCATTGGGGAAAATAAAAACTGATCCAAACCACCAACCAGAAAGCCTGTGAATTGATAGCAGAACACAACACCTCTTCCGAATTACCACTTGGTTAATCCAGACAACACAGCATTTTTTGGGGCTAAAACACCACCATGATTAACACCTCGTGGGACCCACGGGGCAGGGAGCCTAGGTCTCAAATTACTGTCCAACTATAATCAGCACATCCCAGTACATCCGGTGTATGTATTTCTATTTTGTCGCTCATACTGTGTATGATTGATTGATTGATGGATGGATGGATGGATTGATTTGATTTGATTTGATTTGATTTGATTTGATTTGTGTTGATGTGTGTTGATGTGTGTTGATATGTGTTGATGTGTGTGTTGATGTGTGTGTGTTGATGTGTGTTGATATGTGTTGATGTGTGTGTTGATGTGTGTGTTGATGTGTGTTGATGTGTGTTGATTTGATTTGATTTGATTTGATCTGATTTGAGTTGATTTGATTTGATTGATTGATTGATTGACACCCTATCTATCTATCTATCTATCTATCTATCTATCTATCTATGGTTGACAATCCACTCAACGTAAATTATCCTTTTCTCAAGACCCACAGCTTAACTCTGCACGCCTGATATCTCCGATGCCAGCCTTTCGATGTTGGCTGTGACTTTGTCAACATCAGCCTGGCCATGGAACGACATTACGGCCATGGACTTATCTCCAATTTCTAGGGCTCATATTATATGTGTATGTTATTATGTACCTATATAAGACGCAGTCTTTACCCATAATCATATGAAGGGCTTTCTTAATATGAATGCGCTCCGAATGATTTGTACACTTGCATTGGACACAAAATATACACTATACTACACACTGTAATAATAATTGAATAGATAATAATATATTGAATTTCAATAATACAATACAGTATGAACATTATATTACATAATAATCTATAATAAGTTGAGACATTATAACAATTTATAACATATAGATATTATATCATCCCATTGTTAATCACTGTAGATAAACAATATATCACTATAATCACTATTAATTTTAAAAAAATATGAAACATTGTTATTCATCACTACCATCTGGTTATTTAACAGTTTGCCATGGAAAATCCACCCATTTTTAAGTTCGGTAAACCATCTATTTCTATGGGCCATTTCCCATGGTTAAAACAAAGGCACCTGCATCGACTCGATGGCATCGGCCGCATCGGCCACGACCTGCGTCTTCTTGTCCTCGTGATACGGGAAATCTCAATGAGAAAACCCTGGGAAGTCTATGGGAAGTCTATGGGAAAACCATAAGATACATTGGTAGTTGTGAATCATGAAAAACAGCATCTAACAACCAGTATATGGTTTATGATGCGTTCATACTGCATATTAATTCATGATGCTTATAGTATGATGATAGCGACTGGGGTATATCCTCATACATCCCAGCTTGTTGAGAGGTTGTAACCCTCAAACACTAAGCACGAATCGCTAATTCTGACAACGTCTAAGTACCAAAAAGATGTTCGAAACATACAGCAAATAGCATGTTCACTTTCCTAAAAAATATCTGGGTAAGTCTATATACTGCAGTGTTCTATTTGGTTTGGGGGGTTACGATAGAGGAACAACAAGTGACTTGGCTCCCGAAACCATCCAAAACCGGGAAAATGTGCATCACAAGCCTACCAGTTGGTATGTTCCACATCCTGCTGCGTTTACGCCAGATTTTTTTCACAGATCCAACCAACAATGGTGAATCCAGAAGATACACTAGGACCCACATGGGTAAACTAATATAGATCTGGAGTTTTCCCATCTCCCCAAAAAATGATCTACAACAGGAGGACAGGAGGCTATTCCGCTATTCCATGGAAAATATTCCATTCAATATCCCAGTATTAACTATGATTGAGCTGACACTGTGGATATCTCAAACCTATTAAGCCATTATTTCAGTAACCTGACAGGGTCCTGGGTCATGGTACACCACTGCGAGTAGCTGGCGAACTGAACCTGGTGGAAGGGAGGAGCAAAGCAAACTAGTGTATATATATATATTATGTTGTGTACTGTTACCTATATAACCTGTATAATATATATATATATATATGTGTGTGTGTTATGCGCATTATATATATATGTATACACCCGTAACATATATGTATGTGTTATAAATATATAATTAATATAATGCAAATATATATATATATATATATGTTATGTTATGTATTGTATTGTTATGTTGTATATATAATATGATATATGTTACCTGTTACATGTGATACATTTCCTGCGTACACATGTCTGGTTGCTGCTTTCAATCTACTCAACATGAGTCAGTTGCGATCATCATTTGGCTGCCAGACACGGATCTCCAAAAATCACCTGCTTTGAATCACTGAACTTCACCTGGGTTTGTCAAAAAATGGGGCTATACACTCCCAAATCTGATGGTGTATCATTAATGTCCCCAATATATTAATTAAGTATTGTTAACCGCCATTATTATACATATATATATAGTTATTAAATGGCAACTTTGAAGGTATGCCCATGTTCTCGCATAGTAACAGCCAAAAAGATGCGAAACACAACATCCAGTTCTAACATGGTGATCTTCGCCTTTCCCGAATCTTGTTAGGGCCTCTTTTACAAGAAATCCTAGATTTTGGCATATAAAAATCATCCCCGAACATCTCTACACTATTCTTGATTCTATACTCTATCGAAGCGTTGCTGAAGTATCTTAAGTCACCATCATCATCGCCTATCTTTGCATCATTTTTCCTTGGATTTGCTAAGAAGGACCCAGCCATTTCTAGTGGCTTCCCTGGGAAAATGCCAAAAGATATAGGGCTTGACTGCATCATGACATACTTGGGGGATTTTTTATTGGGTGCAGGATTCTTCGCGGCTAGAAATTGTAGTACTAAGCCCCACAAGTTGGGGTTAGAGAACCTTATAATCCCTATCACAATTCCAATACATGCGATGAACATTCATTGAAACATCCTAATATATATATATATATATATATAAATGTGATATACTATGCGATTATAGATCCACTTCTAAGTCGAAGTGCACCTCCATGACATACCCATCCGCTGGGAGTCACCAGGAACCTTCTCATCTTGCATCTCCTTCTCGCCCTGTGAGACCATATTCTGCCTGGCGACCGGGTGATCCTGGGGTCTGCAGTCCACGGCCTAGAGATCTCTAGAATCTAAACACTTTCTGTCACTGGGATAGTGGAAAAAGGATGAAAAAGAAAGATGTTAGATACAATATAAGGAACTTTCAGGAAAATTAGTGGTTTCAACATGTTTGGTGTTTTCAGATATACTAACTTTTGTGAAAATCCCTTATATTTAGATGGGATTGGGGCCTGAAAATAGATGAAACTATGCAAAAACACCCCCCATTTGCCATTGAAATGGGGATAATCATGATGAACCAATGGATGCGTTACAGACTCCATGGCCCATCAACGGATTCTCCTGTGATTTTCTTTCTCCTATGATTTTGATATAACACCCCATTCACTACAGATATATCTACCATAAACCCTAGTTAAGCATAGTTCACCACGCTTCACCACGCTTCACCATAGTTAACCACAATGAACCCTGAAAAAAGCACGACTTCTGGGAGCTGTTCATCACTTCCCCAAGCCCCTACCAACGGAGACGCGCCGGGCAGGCATGAGTTGAATCACCTTCTGCACAGGCGAGACCTCGCTGGCATAGTCCATCTGATAGGAGATGCTCTGCCTCAACCAAGGTCCGGATCGCTCCAAGACGTCAGAAGTAAGTCATCACCATGTGTATAGACATAGAGATATAGATATAATATGATATAATGATATAGAGATATATTAGATAGATGTAATGATGTGATGTATCTTGTTTTTTTAATCATTACTGGTGCCTTTTCAACAAAAACGTCCACTGACGATTTTTTTTGTCAGTGGCAAAGTCTCCCTATCTCCAAGCTGTTCATCGCTTACAAAAACGTAAGCTGTTTCCCAAGAAGGTGACATATGATTGGAATCCCTTGATGCTTTATGGAGTTCACAGGTGATAATTAATAATTATATATAATTATAGATCTTTAATATTGACATATTATAATGATGGTTTACTATTTATATAGATCTTTAGAGTAAATACCATCCGTCATCACCCGAATCTTGGAATCATCCCTGAGATCCCTGAGATCCCACGCCCCACTGTCAAGGCCTGGGCAACTCACAGGCTGTGAAGATATGAGCATCAGGGAATATATCATAGATTAAGTAATGTCAACATGGGAAGATCTGGGATCAACATGGCGATAACTGGATTAATATGGGAAATTACATCATGAATTCAGTGAATAGATTAAGTAATGTCAACATATGTCAACCCGGGATTAATAAACCATAGTTTATTAATTAGAGATGTACTTCCCCAATAATCATCAACTGATACTTAAATGGTACCCCCCCAATTAAACAGCCTAGGGGTTTATTAATCCAGGGTTGACAAGAATCATGTGGGAATATTTGGGATCATATGGGGATAACTGGATAATATTTGGCAAATTACATCATGAATTCAGTAATAGAATATTTGAGCTCCAGGGAAAGTGGGGAAAAAATTGGAGCACTAGTAGAATATTTGAGCTAGCCGGTTCGTATGATCAGCCGTGGGGAAGTGACAAAAATTGCGTCATCATGTGGGAATCTCTGGGATAGGAAGAAACTTTACAATGGGATAACCCAGTGGGATAAGCCAATGGGATAGCTCTGGGAAACCCAGCCAGTCACAAAGCCCACCCGTTCGGGGATGGTTTAATGATGTTTGTGGCTGGCTGGGACTACCACACTATCATTATTGGAAGAAACTCGTCGCTGAATAAGATGAAGAGCCTTTTTGGTGATTTTCTGCTAAGGTTGAGATGTTGAAATGTTATAGTGAGTATCACTACAGGGAGAGTGAAATCGATATAGATTCTGTCAGGACAAAGTAGCGAACTGGTAAGCCCAGTTGCATTGTGATATGTATCTGATATACATTCATTTGGTAAACCTTAGTATTTCTCCTAGGTATTTCTTCTAGGTGCCCATTGTTGTAGGTTCCAAGTGAAGAAACTAGGGCCTTCCTGGACTCAGAAAAATTGATATCATTCCCATCTTTTCCATCATCCGTTTTGTGAGTCTTGCATGCATGGTTGCTATTACTTACAATGTGAGGCCCCCAAGATAGCTAAGTTGGTTTATAAGCCCCAGTAACTATAGTTATAAGTACCATAAACCATAGTTATTGGAGTTATAAACCAACTTAGCTATCTTGGGGGCCTCACAT